>Ga0302195_10000406_pt1 | contig 33065 bp, 23 predicted proteins | sample II_Bog_N1_2_FD_198778 | JGI IMG/M metagenome (GOLD analysis project Ga0302195, IMG submission 198778) | Peat permafrost microbial communities from Stordalen Mire near Abisko, Sweden - II_Bog_N1_2 | ecosystem: Environmental > Terrestrial > Soil > Wetlands > Peat | place: Sweden: Abisko...
TAGTTCGCGCCGAGCGCTGGGTGCTGCATCACTACGGCATCGCGCTTCTGGTGCCGGATGAAACCGCGAGCCCCGTGCGCCGCAAGCTGGGTTTATCGGACACGATATCCGAGTATCTCCGCGAGAGTTCGAAGCACGCCGTTCTGATTTTCCCGGCGGGCCGAGCCATCGCGGATCCGTCTCTCCAGCTGAAGAACTGGAGCACCGGAGCCGTAGTCGCCGGCGAAAAGAGCGGCTGTCCCATCGTTCCCGTCGCGGTGGGCGGTCTGCGGCTCGATTGGACCCCGGAGACCGTCATCTTCGCCGCGCTGGAGGCCGTTCCAGCCGAGCCGCCGTTCGGATTTCACGTGCGCATCGGCAAGCCCATCACGCCCACCGGCGATGTGCACGCGGATCTCGATCTTGTGCGCGGCGCCGTCGCTGGCCTGATGCAGCAGATACCGGGCCTGCAGCCTGCGCCCGGCGAATCGGCGCCTGGCTTCGGCAAGATGACCCTGCATGACGGACGCACCCTGGCCTATATGGATCGCGGTCCCCGCAACGGAACGCCGGTTCTCTATTTCCACGGCTTCCAGGGCTCGCGCCTGGAGCGTGTTCCGGGCCTCGATGACATCCTGGCGAAGCTCAATGTCCGCCTGATTTCACCCGACCGGCCAGGCATCGGCCTCTCCACTCCGGCGCACGCCCGCACCATCGCCGGCTGGGCCAGCGACGTCCGCCAGTTAGCCGAATGGCTGCTCGGGAAGGAGCCGTGCTACTCGATCCTCGGCTTCTCCGCCGGAGCTACGTATGCGCTGGCGTGCGGCCGTTTGCCAGGCCTGCAGGCGATATCGCTGGTGAGCGGCATGGGCCTGCCCCACCTGATTTCGGGCTGGCGCAGGTATTCGCAGGAGGCCTGGTACATCCTGCTTTCGGCGAAGCTGGCAACCTTCCGCTCGGCGGTCTTTCTGAGGATCGAAAAGAAGAACCGCGATCTGATTTATAGCGACTGGGAGAAGTACTTCAGCGACGTGAAGAAGGCTCTGTCGCCCGACGACCAGCGCATCCTCTCGAAGCCGAAAGTGGACGAATTGTTCCGCGAGAACCGCCGCGAAGGCCAGGCGCAGGGCGCGGGCTGCCTCCTCAAAGACGTGCAGGCGCTCTACTCCGATCCGCTGATCGACCTGCGTCACCTTTCCGCCTGCACCGTGCTGATCGTGCATGGAACGGACGATAGGGTGGTGCCGGTCGAAGTCGCGCGCGACCTGCATAGGAGACTGCCGTCGAGCGGGATTCATGAACTGCACGGCCGCGGGCATTACTTCATCTACGACGACGGCCAGATGGAGCGCGTGCTGACGGACCTGCTTGAAGCGCACAGGGTCTGCGCGCTGCCGCGGTCGGCTTAGATTATTTCGTGATCCTCGCCGGGCTGATCAGATTGGCCAGGATCTGGTACGCGCCGTCGGTGCCGGCCGGCAACTGACGCCATAAGCCAAGGCCCAGATAGAACCAGCGGCCCTTGCCGTATTTCGCTTCCACCAGCGAACCGAGTTTTTCGCCAGGATTGTCTTTGAACGGGTCCGTCATGGCGACCAGATCGATGTACTTCGGATCTTTATCGCCGAGGAAGTAAAGCCCGCGCTCCTGCGTCCAGTTGGCCCAGGTGACGGGCCCGAGCTTGTTGGGGAAGTTGAAGACCTGATCGGTGGGCACCAGAAGCTTCACCGGCGCGTTCTCATCCGTGATGCGATTGGAACTGACCTTAGCCGGATACGGACCGTATTCCGCCTGGTTGAATTCCATCTTGTTGTATTGCACGATGACGGTGCCGCCGCGCTGCACGTATTCGAGCAGTCGCCGGTTGTAAGCGCGCAGATCGGCGCGCCGCTCGTAGGCGCGAACGCCGGTGATGATGACGTCGTGCTTCGAAAGATCGCCGAACGCCAGTTCGTCCTGATCGATGTATGAGACTTTAGCGCCCAGTTGTTCGAGCGCGGGGGGCACCTGGTCGCCGACGCCGATGATGTAGCCGACCCTGATGCCAGGTGTGACCTTGACGTCGACCACCTTGAGCGAGGTCTCGGCCTGTTCGACTACCTGGCGGCGCTGTACATGCGGGTATTCGATTTCCTTGTAGCCGGTCGAGAATTTCTGGTCGCCGGTGACCGATGAAGTCACTATGGCGCTCAGCGAATACTGGCCGACTTTGACCATCGGCGGAGGCGTGACCTGAAACCGCGCCGAGAGTGCTTCGTCTTCGTGCTCGAAGCTGATGGGTACGCTGGCCGGTGTGGCTTTCCAGCCTGCGGGCAGGTCAAGCGAAACGGTTGCCTGCGCGGCGCCTTTGGTGCCGTTGGTGACGGTGACGTGTAGCTCACGCGCGGCGGGTTTCAGCGTGGCGGTGGGAGCGGGAATTACGGCCAGGCCGGGATCGACGCGGACGGAGAAGGCTGGTACGACATTCAGTTCCATCCGCTTGTCGCCGAAGTAGATGTCCTTCACGTAGCGGTATTCGACGGGCAGTTCCTTCGTGACTTCCTGGTTGCCGAACTTCAGATGGAAGGTGGCGCGGAAAGGAGAAGGTGCGAAGGGAACTCCGAATTCCACCGACGGATCGAAGATCTGGATAGCCTGGTTTTCCGGATGCTTCCAGTAATTATCGTGGAAATACGGCGTAGTCGCTTTGGCATCGGCCGGAATGTGAGCGTCGGAAGTGCAGGTATAAACGGCATTGGGTCTCGCGGCGCCCGGGGCGCAGGCGACGGGAGAATCGAAGCCCGAGATGGTGACGGCGGAAACATTGGCGTCGGATGCGCCGTGATTCAGCGCGAGCAGCGAGAGGCGAACCGGCTGTCCGGCGATGACGAGGCCATCGTCTGCCACCGCGTCGAACGTGACGTCGTGCGCAGCGAGCACGGCGTCCTCAAAATCGCGCTCTTTGGTGTTGAGACGGAAGTCGAGTTCGTATTTCGCGGAGTCGCTGAGGCCCAGTGAAGGAAGCCGCGCGCGAAGAGCACGGAGAGCCGCGAGGCCGGCTTCCACAGGGGCTGCGGTGGCGGCGTCACTGCCATCGGCGAAGGCCCTTTGCGCCTGTTTCGCGTCACTGAGAATAGATGCCAGCGCGGATGTCAGCGCGGCTGGCGGATTGGGGCCGGCGTAGTTCGCGAGCGAGGTTAGGCTGGTATCGATGCCATCGAACATCGATGTTTCGCCCGGCTGCGCCTGGGCTTTTTGCAGCTGGCCCGGAATGCTGCTGTCCATTAATTGATAGCCGCCTCCACCGCCTCCGCCGCGACCAGCCGCGCCGGGCAGAGGAGGCAGGCCGGAGGTGCCCTGGCATTTGTGGTAGCTGCGTGCGTCGTTGCCGATATCGGCGTAGGTGCGGCCCAGAAGTGCGTCGTAAGTCTGGGATGCGACCGGTGTGAGCGGAGGTCCGGCCGGGCCCGATGCGCCAGCGGCGCCGCGACCACCACGGCCTCGTCCCGCACCAGCCACTGCTGCGCCAGATGCGCCCGCTGCTCCTCTGCCGCCGGGTCCGCCAGGTCCGCCGCCTGCGGCAATGGCGCCGCGGCCGCCGGGGAAATAGAGCTTCTTCGGCTGCCATGCATGCAGCCCTTCTTCGCGAATCTGCTCGGGATACATGGAGGGATCGCCCGCGGCCTGGAACGCCTCGCGAAACAGAACGGTGGTGGCTTCATGGGCGCGATCGCCGCCGCTGCCCTGTATGTTCATAGTGACGGTAACGTCGGGCCGCAGGGTTCGGATGAGGCGAACGTAATCGCCGACAATTTCCTTGCGGCCCCACTTGCCGATCACCTCATCGGGGTCGAAGGAATAGCCGTAGTCGATGGCGCGCGTGAAGAATTGCTCGGCTCCGTCGATGCGGTGCGCGGAGAGCAGTTCCGAGGTGCGCAGCACGGCGATATCGCGGAAGAGTTCGGGGCCAATTTCGTTTTGGCCGCCATCGCCGCGGTTGTTTTGGAGGTCGATCACGCGCAATCCCATGCCGTAGCCGAATAGCGCAAACAGCGCGTTGGTTTCGTCGTCGGGATGCGCGGGGGCCTGCATGAAGGTGCCGGAAACGCTGAGTTTGCGCAGCGCGAGACCCAGGGTGACATGGCCGTTCGGCGACAGCGGCGAGAACGCCATGCGGTTCTGCGCCTGAACCTGACTATAGAAGGAAAGGCCAATCACGGCGGCAGCGGCGGTGATGGCAAGGGCCGACTTCCGAAGGGTGCGATGGGTCATTTATTAGAAGATGATACCCTTTTTCCGGCTAACGGCGGTAACGGAATGCAGTCACATGTGTATGAAGCGAGCGTTGTTGTTGAGTGCCCTGCTGAGCCTGATGGCCGTCGCGGCGCCGGGGCAGTTCGATGCGGTATCGATTAAGCCGAGTTCGCCCGATGCGCGCGGCGGAGGGTTCAACATGTCTCCCGGGCGGCTGAATGGCAGGAACGTGAGCCTCAGCGAACTGGTGAGCTTCGCATATGGATTGCACGCTTACCAGCTTTCCGGGGATTCGGGCTGGATGGACAACGATCATTACGAGGTTGTGGCCACCTTCCCGGCGGCTACGACGGACGCGCGGCGGGCCGTCATGTTGCAGACGATGCTGGCGGAGCGCTTTGCGCTGACGATCCATCGGGAATCGAAAGAGGTGGCGGGCTATGCGCTGATGGCGGGCAGGAACGGTGCGAAGCTGCAGGCCCCCGAATCTGCGCAGCATGGCATGTTGCTGAGCCGCAGCCCCACCTCAGGGCAGAGGACTCTGCATGGCACCAGCGCAACCATGGCGGATATGGCGGGCATCCTGGCGGATGTGCTGGGGAAGCCGGTGGAGGACGCGACCGGCATTGCGGGGAGCTTCGATTTTGCCATGGAATGGACGCCCGACCCGGTGAGCGAGGTTGCGCTGCGCAAGGGCAGCGGTCCGCAGGAACCGCCGCCCGGCGAGCAGACTGGACCTTCCATTTTCACCGCGCTGCAGGAGCAACTAGGCCTGAAACTGGAGACGAAAAAGCTGCCGGTGGAGGCCATCGCGATCGATCACGCGGAGAAACCGTCCGGGAACTGAAATTTGTTGTACATTTGGAGCTATGTCGGGAAAGCATGACGCCGCACACACGCACGAACACGCAGCCGCAATCGAAAAGAAGGGCTGGGCGCTGTTCGAGGCGGGTTCCTGGCAGCCAGCGATCGCGGAGTTCGATGAACTGCTGAAAATCGACGACGCGAACGCGGGCGCGCTGCAGGGCAAAGTGGCCAGTCTGCGGAAACTGCGGAAGTTCGACGACGCGGCCGTACAACTTCAGGCGGCACTGCAGAAGCGGCCAAGCCACCTGGGTATTCTTTGCGAACAGGTCTGGCTCGACGTGGACCAGCGGCGCTTCGACGCGGCCGTGACCGCGCTCGACAAGGCTCTGGAACACTCGCCCGCGACCGATGCGCTACTGGCATGGAAAGTATCTTTGCTCCGTTCTCTCGAACGTTTCGATGAGGCGGGGCAGGTTGCGCGCGGCGCGCTGAGGGTATTTCCGCAGAGCCTCGCGCTTCTGATTCAGCTCGCCTGGGTGCAGTTTTATCGGAATCATTTTGAGGACGCGGGCGACACGTTTGGTGAAATAGTCCGAGCCGACCCGCGAAACGAAGAGGCTTACCAGGGACTGATCGCGACTTTTCGGCTGCGGGGCCGCTTTGCCGATGCGAAGCGGGAAGCTCAGTACGCGATGAAGGTGTTTCCGGCGAGCGCGGGAATTCAGAGCGAACTGGCGTGGGTGAATTTCGCGTGTGAGGAATTCGAAGAGGCTGTGAAAGTATTTCGCAAGGTTACCGCGCTGACGCCAGCCGATCCGCGGTGTCTTGTCAATCTTGCCTGGGCACTGGCGAGCGAAGGCGGAAAGGAATCTCTGGCGGAGGCTTACACGCAATGCCAGGCGGCGCTCGATCTGGAGACGGATCTTCCGGAAGCGCTGGGATGCCTGGGTGTCGTAGCGTTTCGCCAGGGCCGGACTCATGAGGCGGAGACGTATCTGCGGCGCAATATCGCAGTGGATGCGGCTCATGGGCAATATGCGGACCTGGGCGCGCTTTACGTCCACATGGGCAGGTTCACGGAGGCGCAGGTCATTCTCACACAGGGCCTGACCGCGAAGCCGCAGGAAGCGGCGCTGCACCTGGAACAGGGTAACCTTTACAACCACACCGGGGAGCCGAAAAAGGCGCTGATGGAATTCCGGCAGGCCGCGATGCTGGATCCGGCCAGCGCGGATTTTTCTCGCGCGCTGGCGATTTCCATGCTGGACAACAACAAGGCCACGGAAGCGGAGACTCTGCTTCGATACGCGGTGCGGAATGTGGATGAGATCGGGCGCTGGAAGCTGCATCTGGCGCTGAGCCAGGTGCTGGTCCAGCTGGCCGAAGACACCAGCGATCCGGGTTTGCTGGGCGACGCGCTGAAAGAGGTGAACAGTGCGCTCCGTCTCAGGCCGTCGCATGCCGACCCGCATTTTTGCAACGGCATCGTGCGCTTCAAGCTGGAGGATCTCGACGGATCGCGGAACGCTTTCCGGCGTTGTTACGAACTGGATCCGGAGCGTGTGGAGGCGGAAGTCAACGCGAAGCGGATACAGGCGATGATGCGGGAGGAGACAATCCGGTCAAGGGCGAGCCTGGTATCGAGCCTGGTGGTGGGGGTTGTGGCGCTGGGCCAGCTGGCGGGCCTTTGGTTCGTGCGGTTGCGCGGCGGTCCGGTGAGCGATGTGATGATCACTGTGCTGGTGCCGGTTTGCCTGGGGCTGCTGGTGGTGTCGGTTTTGTTGCCATCGCTCACGAAGCTGAAGCTGACGGGGATTGAAGCGGAACTGAGCGAGCCGAAGCCGAAGGCGGTTGCGGCCGGGCCGAAAGGCGAGATCGGCTTTGGGCGAGGTTCAAGCGCGCCGGTGAGAATCTGACTGCGCCCGGGCGCCCAGGGGAACCCTATGCCGGATAAGAGAGATGCCGACCGTGAATACGCTTTTGAAATGGCCGCTTCCGGCATTCGTTTCGGCTTCGGCGCTACGCGCGAGGTGGGCGCGGACCTGGCGGATATGGGCGTGCGGCATGCGCTGATATTCACCGATCCCGTGGTGCGGGCGCTGGGGCCGGTCGCGACCGTTCTCCAGTCTCTCGAAGACAACCGTATTGCGTTTACGCTGTTTGATCGCGTGCGGGTAGAGCCTTCGGACGAATCTATTCAGGAGGCCGCGCGATTTGCAAGCGCCATCGATTACGATGCGATTGTCGCGGTGGGCGGCGGTTCCGTGATCGATACCGCGAAGGCCGCCAATTTGTACGCCTGCTGGCCGGCGGAGTTTCTCGATTACGTGAATCCTCCGATCGGGAAAGGCAAGCCGGCGCCGGGGCCGGTGAAGCCTCTGATCGCGATTCCGACTACGGCCGGTACGGGCAGCGAAACGACGGGCGTCGCGATTTTCGATTACAAGCCGCTGCGCGCGAAGACCGGCATTGCGCACCGGCGGCTGAAGCCGACGCTGGGGATCGTGGATCCGGAGAACACGCGCACACTGCCTGCGGAGATAGCCGCTTCTTCGGGGCTCGATGTGCTCTGCCATGCGATTGAGTCGTTTACCGCAATGCCTTATTCGGAGCGTGCGCGACCGGAGCGGCCGATTCTGCGGCCGGCGTATCAGGGTTCGAATCCGATCAGCGATATCTGGAGCATGGAGGCACTGCGCATGACCGCGAAGTATCTTCGGCGCGCGGTGGCAGACCCGGCGGACGACGAAGCGCGCGCCAACATGATGCTGGCGGCGGCCTATGCGGGCGTGGGTTTCGGCAATGCAGGGGTTCATCTGCCGCATGGCATGTCGTATCCGGTTTCCGGGCTGGTGCGCGATTACCGGGCGCCGGGCTATGCGGCCGATCGTGCACTGGTGCCGCATGGGGTCTCGGTCATCCTGAACGCTCCGGCGGTGTTCCGGTTCACGGCGTGCGCCGCTCCGGAGCGGCATCTGCTGGCGGCGGAGGCATTGGGCGCCGACATTACGAATGCCAGGCCACAGGATGCCGGTGAAATACTCGCGGAGCGGATTTTGCGGATGATGCAGGACCTTCACATGCCCAACGGATTGCGTGCGCTCGGTTACACGCCGGCCGACATTCCCGCGCTGGTGGAGGGGACCCTGCCGCAACACCGCGTAACGAAACTTTCGCCACGTCCGGCGGGGCGCGACGAACTGGCCGGGCTCTTCGAAGACGCGATGCTGGCGTGGTGAGAGTTCGTCTGAGAGCTCCGATACCCAGACCGGATGCTGAATACCATATAATCTCTCTTGGTCATTCTAACCAAGGAGTGTATATGGGTAAGAGGTACGCATTCATAACGGCAATAGTGGGCGTTGGTTCACTCATCGTCCCGCTGATGGCGCAGGGACAGGGCCGGGCGGGCGCCGGGGGCGCATCGGGCGCAAGCGGCGGGCGAGCCGCTCGTGGGGGCGGACGCGGTGTGGCGGCCGCCGGTCAGCGCACCAGCGGATTTCCGCAGTACACAAGGACGCTGCCGTCGGAAGACGTGCTGGCGCGAGGGAAATCGCTCTACGATGCCAACTGCGCATCGTGCCACGCGTCCGATATACGCGGAGTGCTGGCTAAGAACGGTCCGAATCTGATGCGCTCGACCGAGACGCTCAGCGATAAGGATGGCGAACTGATATCGGCGAGTCTTGCGAAGCACAGCCCGGCGATTAATCTTCCGGCGACGGACGTTTCGGCGATCTCCGGATACATACACAGTATTCAGGCCACGATGGGCGCGCAGGGGAGCCCTCCCGGCCGGAATCCCGTGGGACTGACCTATAACGTGCTGGTGGGCAACCCCAATGCGGGTCAGGTGGCATTCGGCACGCTGTGCGCAAGCTGCCATTCCGTCACCGGCGACCTGAAAGGCATCGGGACGAAGTACGACGATCCGAAGACGCTGCAGAATACCTGGGTATCCGGTGGAGGCGGCGGCGGGCGCGGCGGCGGAGGAGGCCAGCAGGCGACGGTGACGCTGGCGAACGGCCAGAAGCTGGAAGGCCGTCTGGTGCGCAAGGACGATTTCCTGGTGGTGATTGTGCTGCCCGACGGGACGCGGAAATCGATCGCGCGCGACAACGGGATTCCGCAGGTGGAAGTGAAGGATCCGCAGGAAGCGCACAAAAAGATGATGCTCGCGATGGACGATCCGGACAACAAGAACATGCACGACATCACCGCCTATCTGGCGACGATCAAATAGAGGACGAAGACTGAAATGAACAAACTCTTTTTCATCACAACCCTGCTGGCGACGCCGATTCTGCTGGTGGCACAGAGCGGCGGTCTGGATCCGGCGGACATTCTCAAGCCGTTATCGGACCAGTGGACGAGCTATTCGGGCGATATGACGGGCAAGCGGTACAGCGCGCTCAAGCAGGTGAATACGCAGACGGTGAAGAACCTGAGCCTGCAATGGGTGAATCCCGGTATTACGACTGGCTGCGGACCTAATGGAACGGGCCAGGCAGCTGCCACCGATGGCGCTGCGGCGGCTGGCGTTGGTCGCGGAGGCGGTGGTGGCCGCGCAGGGCGTGGTGGCGGAGGCGCGGGCGCGACGGGAACGATCGTCACCGGCGGCTTTGGAACAGGCGAAGTGAATACCTGCGGGCCGACGCGATTCGGAGGCGGCATTCTTTTCGTGGATGGAATTCTCTACGGCGCTTCGCAGAACGATGTTTATGCGATCGACGCGCGCGATGGCACGGTGTTGTGGCATTACTACTGGAAGTATCGCGGCGGAACGACCACGGGTACACGGGGTCCGAGCATGTGGCACAACTACATCTATTTCGAACTGCATGACGACTGGGTTGTTTGTCTGGATGCAAGAACCGGAAAAGAGGTTTGGAAGAAGGAAATTGCGCCGTTTGAGCAGCAGTATTTTTCTTCGAACGTGCCGATGGTGATCGGCAACCACATCATTGTGGGCACCGGTAACGACACGGACGAACCGGCGTATCTCAAGGCGCTCGATCCGGAGACTGGCGATGAGCAATGGAGACTGTATTCGACGGCGCAGAAAGCGGGCGATCCCGGCCTGAACACCTGGCCCAGTCTGGATGCCGCGCGTCACGGAGGCGGCACGTCGTGGATTCCGGGCTCTTACGATCCGGATACGCACCTATATCTGTTTGGCACCGGCAATCCGACGCCCGCTTATACGCAGGGACGCGGCGACGGGGACAACCTTTACACTTCGTGTCTGCTGGCCGTTAACATCGATACCGGCAAGATCGTGTGGTATTTCTCGACCTCGCCGCACGATACGCATGACTGGGATTCCACGCAGACGCCGATTATCGCCGATCTGCCGTTTGGCGGCAAGACGCGCAAGCTGGTGATGATGGCGACGCGCAACGGCTACTTCTACGTGCTCGACCGCGTGACGGGCGAGCATCTGGTGACCAGCAAACTGGGTCTCGTGAACAACTACGCATCTGCCGTCAGCCCGGATTCGCCGCTCCATCTGAATGCGCGCGGCGAGGTGCAGCGCAATCCGAACAAGGACGCGACCATTGCCGGATCTCTGGTGAACAGCGACGTGCTGAATTTCCCGCCGCCAACTTTTTCGCCGGATACCGGGCTGTTCTACGTGCATGAGACCAATTCGCTGCGCATCGAGTATCTGCTGGAGCCGGATCCGCGCGGCTCGATGGGCCTGGGCGGATCGGGCGGCGGCGCTGGCGCGTCGTTTGGCACGAACCTGGACGCGATCGACTACAAGACCGGCAAAGTAATGTGGCGCCACGAACTGACGAATGGCAGCGTGGGGCTGACTTCGACGGCCGGCGGCGTGATTTTTCTTTCCAACGGCGGGGGCATCGAGGCGATTCAGGCCACCGATGGCAGGCCGCTGTGGCATTCGGAGATTGGCGCGCTTTCGAGTCCGCCGGAGACATTCCTGCTGGATGGCAAGCAGCATGTGCTGGCGAGCGCGGGCACGGGGCTCTATATGTTTGAGCTGAACTAGCCGACGGAGTGGTTTGAACCGAATCGGGGCTGAAAGAAAATGCCGGGCTGAAATGGTCCGGCATTTTCTTGTGGAGTGCCTCGGCTGCTATGCGCCGATTCCGATCTTCACACGGAAATCACGGATTGGGTCGGCGTCGTATTTGTGCTTCCAGAAGAGACAGGTCCGGACGAACTGGGCACTGACGCCGATGGGGGGCCATAGAAACCAGGGTGATTCCGTTGATAGACGGACTTTCAATACTCCGGCAGATCTGCCCGCAGTTTACCAGGTTTCTCCGCAGTATTTTCCCTGAGGACAAGTGTCTCGCCGGCCACTGGAGCCGGTTGCGACTGAAGCCGATATCAGGCTTCCCTGAGAGTACGATGGCGAATGGCGGATTCGCTTCGGGGGGCGCCGGGAAACCGGATCTCGATGGCCGTTTTTCCGCCAGTGCGTACGAGCGACAGCTTACCGCCAATCTGCTTGGTCAGGATTCTGACGATTTGCAGACCGAGCGAAGAAGGATTCTGCCAGTCGATGCCTTCCGGAATACCGATTCCATCGTCCCAGCAGGACAGCAGGAGGCCGCCGGCCTGCAGCCTGGCGAAGTGTATACCGATTTCTCCCGCCCGGCGGCCGGGGAAAGCATGTTTCAGGGCATTCGTCACCAGTTCATTCAGGATCAGGCCGCAGGGCACCGCGCAATCGAGAGGCAGGTCGATCTCCTCCGCTTCGATCCTCAGACTGATCGGGCCGGAATTCGTGGCGTAGGCCGAACTCAGTTCGTGGGCGAGACGCTCGGCATACTGCCCGAAATTCACGCGATCCAGGTTCTCGCTATCGTACAGATGATCGTGTATCAGCGCCATGGAGTGTATTCTTTGCTGGCTTTGCGTGAGCGAGAGTTTCGCTCCGCCTTCCTCAACCGCGGCGGCCTGGGCTCCGAGAAGCCCGGAGATCACGGCCATATTATTTCTGACCCTGTGGTGCACTTCCTGCAGCAGGACTGTCTTTTCGGCGCGGGCGATTTCGAGTCTGGCGACCAGATCTTCCCTGGCCTGGCGCGCCCGCTCGCGGGCAGTGACGTCGATGATGGAGGCGAGCCAGCATGGCCCGCCGGCGACCACGATCGGATTGATTTCTATTTCAACGGCCACTTCACTGCCATCCCGGCACACGGCAAACATCTCGCGGTTGCCGCCGGTGGGCGGGGCTGGCCCGGTTCCGGAAGTTTCCGCGGACAGGCGCGTGAAGGCGGCCAGTTCTGCGTGGTACCGAGCCGCCACGAGCATCGCCAGCGGTTCTCCGAGCAGCGCGCCGCGGTCATAGCCGAAGAGCCGTTCCGCCCGCGCATTGGCAAGCGCCATGCGAGCGTCGGCGCCAATCATCACCATGGGGCACGGTGCCGTTTCCAGCACGAGCTGAAGGCCACGCTCCGTTTTCGACAGGGCGCTGTCGAATAAAGACATCTGGCGTTTCACCGCCTCGAAGTAGCGCTCCTGCTCTTCGTGCGCGAGTGCCCGGGCGATGGCCATGGCTACCTGGGATGCCATCAGGTAATAGAAATTCCGATAGGCGAGATCGAGAGGCAGTCTGGAACTGATGCCGGCGACGATGAGTCCGGTTCGCGAAATCGGCAGAACGATGGCTTTCGAAGGCGGCTCTCGATAGGGGCCACGGGAGCATGCGGCGAAGCACCCGGACAATCGCTCCATGACGAGGGGCTCATTGGCGGCCATGGCTCCGGCAAAACCTTTACCCACGGTGTTCCCCGGAGCCGATGGTTCGTCCAGCCGGATGAGGCTGGCCCCGGGGAGCTTATCCGGTTCCACGCCCGCGCTGCCGGCAAGGCGCAGTGTCTTGCCCTCGTCGTCCGAAAGATAGATCAGAGCGAACGGAACGTCCGCTTTACACCACCCGAGAACTTCCACGACGGCGTCGCAGACGGCCTTGACGGAGTCGCAGCCCTGCATACTGAAAGACAGATCGCGCAGGGCTTCGGCGCGGCGATCGCTGAGAGAGCCTTTGGTTGTTTCCGTGAAGGGATGGAACAAGCCCTGCACGACGCCCTTTTGCCGGATGGGACTGAAGGAAAACGTGAAAAATGCTTCTTCCTTGTAGCCGTTGCGGTCGAGAAACATCCGTTGATTTTCGATATAGCATGTCTGGCCCATTTGGGCAGATTCGAAAGCCGGCCCGATCAGATGCCATACCGAGGCCCAGCACTCACGAAAATCCTGCCCAAGGGAGTGCGGGTGCTTTTTGCCGCAGATATGGCGGAACGCATCGTTGTAGATCTGGGTACACTTCGACCCCCACGTGAGCGACATGGGAGAGTTCGAAGCGAGACAGAGGCTCACCGTAGTGCGAAGGCTTTGCGGCCACGACTCAATCGGGCCCAGGGCGGAGGCGGACCAATCGCGGGCGGCGATGACCTTTCCCATCTCGCCTCCGCCGATGAGAAAGTCGTGAGATTCGGGGTCTGAAACGGAAGGGGACGCTTCGCTCGCCATCAGGCGAACTCCGTCGGAAACGGAACCCGGGAAGGCGGGATCGCAGCGATAAAGGTGGCGTAAAGATGAGATATCAGACGCATTTTATTTGTAATTTCCCTCGGTTAATAAGTGTATATATCGCATCAGGCTTCGTCAAGGTTCTCCGTATCATAATCCAATAATTGAATTGATGAGGTTTTATTTCGCAGTTCCGGTTCCATACTGATACTTGCGACTAGTACTTTTCCTAGTGTCATGAGCGAAATAGGAAGGGGAGAGAGATACGCAGGCAAACGATAATGGATGAAAATGTTTCGGGAAAACTGAGCGGCGGGCAGTACGCATGGGTTGCGACCGGGCCAATATAATGACGGCGCATTTCGAGGGATTTAGTGGTGCGACGCCGGGTTGTGCGAAACGGGCACGACTCGCCGCAGTTTCCGAGAGGATAGCGCGCCGACATACCAGGTGTCCCGGATAAATAAATCCGAGAAATGTGCTCCGTTTTGGCACAACGTTATCTGACCAACAAAGGCTGACCAACAAGTCTGACCAACATGCCCCTGTTCAAAACGAGAAGCGCCGCAATATACGGTATCGATGCTCATCCGGTGGACGTGGAAGTGGATTTGTACCGCAGCGGGATGGCGCGGGATTTCATGCTGGTGGGGATGCCGGATGCGGCGGTGCGGGAGAGCCGGGAGCGCATCAAATCGGCTATGATGAATTCCGGGTTTGGGTACCCCAGCCAGGCCGTGACGCTCAATCTGGCGCCGGCGCACGTGCGCAAAGAAGGCACCGGGTTCGACCTGCCGATGGCGCTGGCGATTCTGGGCGCGATGGGAACGTTTACGGGCCTCGATAAGCATCTTTCGGTCGGCGAACTGTCGCTCGACGGGACGGTGCGGCCGGTGCGCGGCGCGCTTTCGATTGCGGTCTGCGCGCGGCAACATGGGATCGAAAACGTGATTCTGCCCATGGAGAATGTGGCGGAAGCGGCTGTGGTAGAGGGCGTGAACGTTTATGGCGTGAAGCATCTCGCGGAAGTAGTGGCGATGATGACGCGGCCTTTGGAGTTTATGCCGACTACGGCCGGCAATGGAGCGTCGACGGCGGGGCCGGACGAATCCGCACCCGATTTTCGGGACGTCCGCGGGCAGGCGAGCGCCAAGCGCGGGCTGCTGGTGGCGGCGGCGGGAGGCCACAACATCCTGATGATCGGGCCGCCGGGCTCGGGCAAGACGATGCTGGCGAAGCGGTTTGCCGGGATTCTGCCGTCGCTGACGTTTGAGGAGTCGATTGAGACGACGAAGATTCACAGCATTGCAGGCGCGCTGCAGGCGGGCGGAGGGCTGGTGCGGAGGCGGCCATTTCGGGCTCCGCACCATACGATTTCCGATGCGGGGCTGATTGGGGGCGGATCGGGGTCGCCGCGGCCGGGGGAAGTGAGCCTGGCGCATAATGGCGTGCTGTTTCTCGACGAGTTTCCGGAGTTTCCGCGCAATGTGCTGGAGATTCTGCGGCAGCCGCTGGAGGATTCTACGGTTACCATTTCACGGTCGAACATGACGTTCTGTTTTCCGGCAAATTTCATGCTGGTGGCGGCGATGAATCCGTGTCCGTGCGGATATTTCGGGGATCCGACGCGGGAGTGCCGGTGTACGCCGGCGATTATCCAGCGGTATCTGGGGAAAATCAGCGGGCCGCTGCTGGACCGGATCGATATACAAATTGAAGTGCCGGCGGTGCCGTATAAGGAACTGCGGTCGGGGGAAGTGGCGACGTCTTCGGAAGAAATGCGGGGCAGGGCGCAGAAGGCCGCGGAGATTCAGCGGGCGCGAGGGTACAGCAATGCGCGGATGCCGACGCGGTCGGTCCGGAAGGATTGTGCGCTGGATGAGACGGGAGAAAGGACGCTTGAAATGGCGATGCGGCGATTGAGTTTGTCGGCGCGGGCGCATGACCGGATTCTGAAGGTGGCGCGGACGGTGGCGGACCTGGACCAGTCGGATTCGGTGGCGGCGAAGCACATCGCGGAGGCGATTCAGTACCGAAGTCTCGACAGAAATTACTGGAGCTGAGGGCGTCCCCGAACCGAATTGATAACGCGTATACTCGCGTGTACCATCTTTGCGTTGCTGCAACTGTGAAACGGGCCGATCCTCGCATATCTATGCGCCGTCGCCCGGTTTGTTGTCATCGGCGCACCATGTTTTTTGCGAGCAAAGGGGAAGCGATTAAAGACTTCGAGCTCTTGAATGTAGGTTCGGGTGGGTGAGGCTCCGAGCCCGTTTCTTAACCCGGCGAGTCCAGTCCATCACGACGTCCAGACGGAATTCGCATTCGCGAGCAGCGTCAGAGGTAGCCTCGTCGCCTGCGCCATACTCCCGCCAAGAGGATCGCAAGTGCACCCAGAGACGTGTAGACGCTTGCTGGCTCCGGGCTCGTAACTACCCCTTCACCCCCATACAACGACGACGGGCGACTCTCCTCGAATGGACACCCACCTGAACCTTCCGGGGTGTAGAAGGACGGCCCGTATCCTCCCAGGGAACAAATGTCTGTTGCTGTGGGGAAGATGATATTAGGGTCGCTCGTTACGTGCCACGGCGGCGGGTCGGGGAATGGCGATTGGAATTCGATGTCCAGGCATGCATCAGCACCAGCGAAGTTACAGAAATCGAGAAGGCCGCTTGTGCCCGAGTTCCCGCTTCGGAATCGTTATAACCGCCAGTAATGAATTCCTCCAAAGGTAGTCCCAGGCTCCGGTCCGCCGGTATGGTAATGTCCCATACCGTCGGTTCTGCTGCGGTTGAATCGAGCGTGAATCCGCCTGTAATGAGGAGTCCGTCCACCATGATGCCGTTCAGTGCGTAGCTGACCGCCGCTGCCTTCGCCGAAGACGGGAAGATAGTGGCGAATAAGGCGAGCGCCATTCCGGCAAATAACGTTCTGTTTCTGTCGCTTAATGGCTCTGTGTCAAAGAGCGTCTGCGTTTCCTGCTCATCGAAGGGGAAACGAAGTGTCTCCGCACGCGAATCTGTGCGGTTTCCGGCTCTGCCGAAAACCGCAGGTATCCAACACTACCAGCGGGGGCAGGGGAAGTCCATGACCTCGTACCGGATAATCCGGATTGTTTCCGCTGCACGTAATCCTGCCGTTACTGCTGGCTTTGAGGGGTTAATCCACCGCCTGCGCCTTCGGGTTGCTGATCGACAGCGGCCTGTCCGGAAGGTCGGCGTTCTGTTGCCAGAGTGCCCGTCTCAAGACTGGTACCTCGGTTTAGACTCCAGTCGCGTTTGCTACATGCACGGCTGCCGTATAAGGAACTGCGGTCGGGGGAAGTGGCGACGCCGTCGGAAGAGATGCGGGGCGGGGTACAGCAATGCGCGGATGCCGACTCGGTCTGTCCGCAAGCATTGCGCGCTCGATGAGACAGGGGAAAGGACGCCCGCGCGGGCGCATGACCGGATTCTCAAGGTGGCGGGGACGGTGGCACTCAGTCCAGAAACCTCGACAGAAATTACTGGAGTTAAAGGCCGAATAACGCGTATAATCACGTGTAGCGTTCACCCGACGCCAGCCGTCGGCGAGGGAGCCTCGATTATGTTAGCGTTGCTGCAGGTGTCAAACGGGCCGATCCTCGGATATCTGTGCGTCATCGCCGGATTTCTTGTCATTGTTGCGTCCGTGGTTTTTGTGGTCAAAGGGAAAGCGGTCCTTGACGACACCGGTGCCCCGAACGTCGTGGCGTGGGGAAAGATCAAGGCTAACTTGACTTCCGCGGTCGCGCTGTTCGTGCTGGGGGCTGCCTTGGTCGCGCTGCCGTTCTGGGAATCGGCCCTGCAACTGAAAGCGATTGACAGCCAGCCCCCTACAGCGCTTCTGTCGGGAGAGATCAGCGGACCGGGCGGAAAAGATGTCCGGCTGCTTCTGGTTGCGAAACCGGACTACGACCAGACCTATAGTGGCGACCTGGTGTGGCAGTTTCCGCTTATCGCGGACAGAGCGGCCTATTCGGTCATCTACACACAGGGAGGCACGATTATCGCCGAGCAGCCCTTTTCCGTGGCAGGCGCCACGCCCGGTTCAGCGCCGCAGAAGATTACTCTGCCGCCGCTCAATGTACAGACCGGCAATTCGGCGCCACAAACGATATCCGCACTCGACATTACTCCGCAACTGGACATAACCAATGAAGAAGTCAACAAGAGCCTTGCTGTTCATTAGTGGACTGCTGCTTACCGCCCTACTGGCTTTCGCCACCGACATCACAGGCCGCGTCACGGTACGCGGCGCACCGCTGGCGGGCGCCGTGGTCACGGCGAATCTGATCGGCGCGAAGGGCGCGGCCGCCGTGGTGGTCACAAAGACGGGGACGAACGGGCAGTATTCTCTGCAGGGGCTTGCCAATGGCAGTTACATCCTCCTGGTGGATTTGAACTCGCGCCGGATCTATCAGGGCTCAATTACCCTTACGGGACCGGCATTTGTCAAAAACATCGACCTCCAGTAGGGAGGTTTGTGGACGGCCCAGGCGGTCTGGAGCGGGGTACGCCGTACAATGTTACAGAAATGAGCAAAGCTCTTAACGTCAAACTTTACCGTTCTAACATGTCAATTCTGGAAGATGGCGCGGCGTCTTCCGTGCAGGCCGCTACAGAGGCCGGCGGGGGCGTTCTGCGGTGTTTCCCGAGCTTCGTGGGCCGCAAATTCTGCCTGCCGGGCAAGAATCTGGAACTGTTGGACGAAGATTATTTCCCCGAAGGCCGCAGCGGCTGGGCGATCGACGAAAGGTGGAACGGCAGCGCGATTCTGGCGGATACCGGCAACGGCATCCACGGCGAAGGCTTGTGCCACTTTCATCATCCCGACGGACACCTGATTCCGATGGATGCGGCGGTGCATGGCGCGCCGGATTTTATGGTGGGTCCGCTGTACCGGACGCTGAATGGCACGGGTTTTTATAACAAAGAGTTTGACAATCTGTATCCGCTCGGGCACCATATGCATCCGTGGAAGCCGGAGGCTTACAACTTTAATCCGTGGCGCAATAAGCGGTATAAGAACGACTGGCACACGTCGGTTGGGCTGATGGAATACGTGACGGAAGAGATGATGGCGGGATTTGTGCGCGATTTCATTGCGGGCAAGGACAATCACATCCGCAGCCACGCGCGGAATTTGCTGATCCGCATGGGCACGGGGTTCTTCACGCCGACGCGGATACTGCACGGGCCGGCGGCGGTCAATACGGAAGAGCCGCAGCGCGACCGCGACGATTTCCGGTTCTATCAGAGCCATGTGTTGTGTCCGGAGGGCGAAGTGTTCCTGGGTCAGGAACTGCTGTTCCGCCATCTGCCGGAGGGTCTGGAAGGCGAAGACCGCGTGCAGCGGCTGGTGTCGGATATCGATATGGCGCGGAACAAAGATCCGTTCATAGTGGAGAAGCATCTGCTGATGCCGGTGGTGGACAAGGAAGTGAGCCACGACGGATTCAGCGACGAGTGGCGCGTTTACGGCAAGCCGAATGGCGACGAACTGTTCAGTCTGCGGCAGTTTGAGCTTGCGCCGGGAGCGGAGACCGTTTTGACGGGGCCGGCGGCGCTTTGTATCCTTCATTTCAGCCACGGGCAGGGAACGATCGGCAAGCACAAGGTGGAGGTGAAGTCCGGGATTCGTCTGGGCGAGCCACTGGACGACGAGTTCGTGATTCCTTACGGCGCGGCTAAAACCGTTGGCGGTATTCGGCTGAAGAATACCAGCGCTACGGAGCCGCTGGTGGGGACTCGCTGCTGGGGTCCGGAAGCGTGGGGGCATAAGATGCCGAAGGCGCCGTTTGAAACCTGGCCGGCATAAAAGGCAGCTGACAAAGCACCGGCGCGGGATTCGGTTTCAGCTTGTGCTACCGCTCCTTTACAGTCGCGGCTCGGAACGAAGTATTAGCGACTCTTCTTATCAGGCGGCGGATTGGCCACGAAGCGGTAACCCAGGGCGCGCACGGTGAGCAGATGGCGCGGATTCTTCGGGTCGTCTTCGATGTAGCGGCGCAGGCGGACCATGAAGTTATCGATGGCCCGCGTATCGGTGTCTTCGTGCAGGCCCCAAACTTCGGCCAGCATGGCTTTGCGCGATACGGTCTGGCCTTCGTGGCGAATCAGGTAGCGAAGCAGATTCGCTTCCATGAGCGTGAGTGGAAATACTTCGCCGCGCACATGCAGTTCGAGCTGGCCAAAGTGGACCGACTTATCGCCGAACGTGTAGGTATCCTGCGGCGGCGCGGGAGGCTGTATGGCGGTGGCGCGCACCCACTCGCCGCGGCGCAGGAGACCTTTGATTCGCGCCATTAAGATGGCCAGATCGAAAGGCTTGGTCAGGTAGTCGTCGGCTCCGGCGGCAAAGCCGCGCAGGACATCTTCGGCCTGTCCGCGGGCGGTCAGCATGAGGGTAGGCACGAATTGTCCGGCCTGGCGCATGGCCGACATGACGGCGAAACCGTCGATGCCGGGGAGCATGACATCGAGCACAACGACATCGAAGCGGGCTGCTTCGGCCAGCAGCAGTTCGAGCGCGGCCTCGCCTGTTTCGACAACCTGGACTTCGTAGCCATCGGCTTCGAGGTTGAAGCGAAGTCCGTCGGCCAGATGCTGTTCGTCCTCGACGACGAGAATGCGGATCATCTCGCGCCCTCTTGCGCGATTGGAAACTGCAGGATGAAGGTGCTGCCATGGCCGGGACCTTCACTCTCGGCCCAGGCGCGTCCGCCATGGCGACGGGCGACGGAACGGACGATGTAGAGACCGAGGCCTGTGCCTTTGACGCGGATGGCCAGTTGCCCGGGAACGCGGTAGAAGCGCTTGAAGATTCGCTTGAGCTCGGTTGGCGGAATGCCGGGTCCTTTATCGGCGACCCGCAGCGTCACGTAACCGCCGGGGGACGGGGCGGTTGTGACCCTGACGTCGACGGTGGCGCCGGAATATTTTACGGCGTTATCGAGCAGGTTGGAGACGGCGGCCTGCACTTCGTCGAAGTCGCCCATGATGGTGGGGGGAGTGACGCCGCCTTCGCGCAGATAGCGAATTCCCTCGGCGGGAACGCTGTAGAGTTTGGCGGCTCTTTCGATACAGCCCTCGATCAGCGCGCCCAGATCGATGGGCGAGATGTTCAGTTTGCGGCGGGACGGACCGACGCGGCCGGTGCGCAGAACCTGCTCGATGGTGGAGAGCAGACGGTCGCTGTCATGCAGCATGATGCGGTAAAACTCCTGCCGCTTGCTCTCATCGACAGTGTGGGTTTGCAGGGTCTCCAGATAGAGGCGGATCGACGCGACAGGCGTTTTCAGCTCATGAGTGACGGCATTGATGAAGGCATCATGCTGTTCATTGCGGTGGATTTCGCGCACGAGAAAGAGCGTGTTCAGAACGACGCCGGCGATGATCGCCAGCAAGAGCAGAACACCAAGAAACAACAGAATGCCCGTGCGCCAGTTGAGCAGAACCCAGCCGACGTAGAGGAGAATGACAACTAAGATGACGCATGCGCCCAGCGCGATGAAGAATGCGATGGAACGTTTCCGTCCGGTGCCGACCATACCCCTAGCTTATATTGCAGGCGGCGCGAAACGTCAGGCGGCTTTGCGATCAGTCAGCTTGTTGTCGAGTTTGGCGACGCGAACGTTGGTCGCGATGCCGAGAGCCTTCAGGACTTTCAGGGAAAGCCAGGAAGGATCGAATTCGTACCAGGCAAGACCGTGGCGGGCGGAAGTCGGATGGGCGTGGTGGTTATTGTGCCAGCCTTCGCCGAAGGTCATGAGCGCGACCCACCAGTTGTTGCGTGAATCGTCGCGCGTCTGGAAGCGGCGTTTGCCCCACATGTGCGTGGCGGAGTTCACGAGCCAGGTAGCATGCAGGCCGACCACGATTCGCAGGCAAACTCCCCAAAGAACCAGCGGCAGACCGCCGACAAAATAGAGTGCCACGGCAAGCAGGACGGTGGGGACCCAGTGCCAGTTGTTGAGCCAGATATAGAACTTGTGGCGCATCAGATCCGGCGCGTATTTCCCCATCAAACGCGTGTTATCGTGCTTGGCTTCGCCGAACAGGATCCAGCCCATGTGCGACCAGAATGCGCCATCGTGGGGGGAATGCGGGTCGCCGGGCTGATCGGATTTCTGATGATGAATGCGGTGGGTGGCAACCCAGAAGATGGGTCCGCCTTCAAGAGTCATCGCGCCGAAGAGGCCAAAAAGGTATTCCATCCAGACCGGAATCGTGAAAGAGCGGTGCGTATGCAGGCGATGGTAGCCGAGACTGATGCCGAGACCGATGGTCATCCAGTAGAGAACCACGGAGACGATCAGGGCGCGCCAGCTGAACATGAACAGCGCGGCGACGGCGCCCACATGGAGGACGACCAGCGCAATGGCGGTGGGCCAGTTCAGGCCCTGGCGCTCGTAGGCTTCTTCATCGGTCTCCAGATGAACCGCCTTTACGGCCTTTGCATCAATGTTTGCATCAATGACGGTGTTCAACTCTGCAATCAATCTGTAGTCCTTTCAACTTAAGCTGTGATCCTTTCAACTTAAGCGCCGAAGCCAGCCCTGCATAACCAACGTAGCAGTCATTTCGTCCCTTCTTTGTAAGACTTATGTAATTCCAACTGCCTCGGACCGTGCTATCCAAAGGGGTATTACCGGCTTCGTCCAGCCGATCGGCCGATGCATATCCGCGATAGTAAAAGATGGTAAATTCTCGCACTCATTATCGCTATCTTCTGTCGCTGCCGGAGCGGGTGTTCCGCACGCTGGGCGCGCTTTCGGGCGGCCTACTGAAGGAGATCGGGGACATTGCGTTGCCGGCTGCGGTGCGGCGCACGGTTTTGTATCGCACGATGGTGGGGGTCACGTTACGGTTTCTGATCGAAGACGTGGGAGAAGTGGAAGGCGTGTATGTGACGGGGAACAATCTGGCGGAGAACTTCATTCTGCAGCGAACGGCCAGTCACGGGATAGAACTTCTGGGGATCCTGGCGTTTCGCGCTTCCCCGGTGTGGGTACTGGCGGCGCTGGCCGATGTTACCGGCGGGGGTCAGAGGCTGCTTCGGGAGATCAGCCTGACGCTGCAGGAAGAAGGACTGCTCGAAGGCGGCGCACATTTCGAAACGATGGATCAGGTGCTGACCGGCCTTGAGAAAACCAGCTCCCACCTGGCGCTGACGCTCAATTTGCCTCCGATGGATGTGCCGAGGCTGCGGCAGGAGTGGGAGACGCTGAAGACGGAACTGAGGAGCATTCCCCCGAACCGCATTCCCGCTCTGGCGCGGCTGGAGAAGACGTGGGAAGAGCTGAAGGTTGCCGCGGAGAAGCAGAACCGGTCGCTGTTCGCACTATCGTCGCTGATGGCGGTATCGACGCTGGCTCACGTGCCGGCGAACCTGTTATGGCTTTCGAAGGCGGCTCATTCGGCGGCGCGCCGGACGACGGGGATTGTCGGGGGCGCGGTGCTCGATCATTATGCCTCGACGCTGGAGGAGATTGAGCGCGAGGGTTTTCTGCCGTACTGGAAGCGGGAGTTTCGGCCTTACCTGCGTGCCGCAGCTGAGCAGTTCGCGCCGGAACATGTGTCGATGACGGAGCGATTCATGCGCAGACGGACGAAATGAGGCCGGAACCCGATAGGATAGTGTGTAATTTATGAACCTTCGTCTGTCCCGTGCGATCTTCGCGCTTGTTGCGGCGGCATGCGCTCTTGCCGCATATGCCGCGGTGATTGGCACCGGCACGGCGGCGCAGTCCATCACAGTAGAGCGCGTGTCAGCATTGCCGGCCGCGCAGCAGAGTGCGTGGCGGGATTATCTGGCCCGCTCGGCGCGTCAGATGGAGACCGACCGCGCATTTCTGGAGGCCGAGTTGAAAGCGGCGGGCGTGACCTCTGAATCGATTCCGCCAAGTGGTTCATCCGCGAAGAGCCTGCCGTTGAACAAGCCCGCGGAGTGGTATGGCAGCGCGGAAGCTCGCCATATCGCGGATATTGTGGTTTCGTTTCAGACCCCGGCCGGAGGCTGGAGCAAGAACATCGATCTCACCGATCATCTCCGAAGGCAGGGCGAAGCCTTCGCTCCGAACAATCTTTCGGCGCATCTTTCGCCCGGCGATTTCGATACTCCACACGACGCGAAATGGAACTATGTGGGGACGCTGGACAACGATGCGACTACCACGGAAATGCGGTTTCTGGCCAAAGTTGCAGCGGTGCAGGGAAAGCCGGCAGAATCTTATCGCACGGCCGTTTTGCGCGGGCTGGATTATGTATTTGCCGCCCAGTTTCCAAATGGCGGATGGCCGCAGGTGTGGCCGCTGGAGGGCGGATACCACGATGCGATTACGTTCAACGACGGCGCGGTCACAGAGACGCTGGAGTTGCTGCAGTCGGTGGCCGATGGAAAAGACCAGTTTGCGTTTGTGCCGGCAAAGATGCGCGCGCGGGCACAGGCCAGCGTGGACAGGGGTATCGACACGATCCTCGCGACGCAGATTTCCGGCAACGGCAGGCGGACGGTGTGGGCACAACAGCACGACGCGCTAAATCTGCAGCCGGTGGCCGGACGTAACTATGAACCGGCGGCGCAGTGTGCCAGTGAAAGCGCGTCCATGATGCTGTTTCTGATGAAGGCGCCACAACCGAAGCCGGAAGTTGTGGCCGCAGTGTATTCGGCGGCGGCGTGGTTTCGCAAGACGGCGATTTATGGCGTGGCCTACGAACGCGGCGCGGACGGGCGACGTCTCACAGCGGCGCCGGGTGCGGGGCCGATCTGGGCGCGATATTACGAGATCGGCAGCGACCGGCCGATTTTCGGCGACCGCGATCAGAGCATTCACGACGATGTGAACGAGCTTTCGCTCGAGCGGCGCAATGGCTATAGCTGGTACAACGCGGCGCCCGTGGCAGCGCTGGACCGGTTTGGCGTGTGGAGCGCTTCGCATCCGCCGGCGAAATAACGGGCGGTGCCGGGTTTATATCTGAGGTTGCAGGCAGGATTGCCGTGACATCGAAACGTTGCAGGGCACGATGCCGGGGGTCACGGCCGAAGGGAGGCGGTGCGATGACGGTGAATCCCGCGATTATCCTGCCACTATGATGAGGCGAGGCGGAAAAAGGGGAGTCCGGGCCGCGCTGTGTTACCATGAGGGTTCAGTTCCAGCAATAGCCCGCCTTGCATTTTGAATAACTTACATGAACCTCCGCTCGCTTTTTAGTCTATTTTCGTCTGATCTTGCGATTGACCTTGGCACCGCCAATACGCTTGTTTTCGCGAAGGGGAAAGGCATTGTCGTCAACGAGCCTTCCATTGTCGCGCTGAACAAAACAACCGGCGAAATCGAGGCGGTGGGCAAGGAGGCCAAGGAAATGCTTGGCCGCACGCCTGGCAATATTGTCGCCATCAAGCCGATGAAGGACGGTGTTATCGCCGACTTTAAGGTCACCGAGAAGATGCTGAATTACTTCATCCACAAGGCGCACAACAGGAAGATGCTGGTGCATCCGCGCATTGTGATTGGCGTGCCGAGCGAGATTACGCAGGTGGAAAAGCGCGCGGTAATGGATTCGGCGTATCGCGCGAAAGCGAGCGAAGTGCATCTGGTGGAGCAGGCGATGGTGGCTGCGATTGGCGCGGGCCTGCCGATCACCGAACCGGGCGGCAACATGGTAGTGGATATCGGCGGCGGCACCACGGATATCGCGGTGATTTCGCTTTCCGGCATTGTTTACTCGCGGTCCGTGCGTATTGCGGGCAATGAGATGGACGACGCCGTGATGCAGTACATGAAGCGGAAGCACAACCTGCTGATTGGCGAGCGCACGGCTGAGCAGATCAAGATTCAGATCGGGTCGGCATTTGCGCTCGACCGGCCGCTCACGATGGAAGTGAAGGGCCGCAATCTGATCGAGGGCGTGCCGAAGACGGTGGAGATCAACGATTCGGAAGTACGCGAAGCGCTGGCGGAATGCATTGCGACCATTGTGAATGCGATTCGCGTGGCGCTGGAACGCACGCCGCCCGAACTGAGCGCGGATATCAGCGATCGCGGCATTGTGCTCACAGGCGGCGGGGCGCTGATCAAGAATCTGGACAAGCGCATTCGCGAAGAGACCGGACTGCCGGTGTCGATTGCCGATGACGCGCTGGCCTCGGTGGTGCTCGGAACCGGCAAGATGCTCAGCGACTTTAAGTTGCTGCGGCGCATCTCAATCGACCAATAAGCGATCGGTCGTGAGAGACAATCGATAGCAGGGGAGATCAACGCCCGTCCGCCATGGAATCGCTCCTTCACCGGTACCGGAACATCACCGTGCTGTTTGTGGCGATTATCGCGCAACTGGCGGCCGTGGCGTATCAGGTGCGGCGCGATAATGACGTGCCGCTGCTGCGCATCTGGGCGGTGAGCGCGGTGACGCCGGTAGCGAGCGCAATCGAGAATCTTCGCTCGGGGACGTTCGGCGTTTTCACCGATTTTTTCTCCGCTCACGGCTCGCGCGATCAGAGCAGGGCACTGCGGACGGATCGCGACCGGCTGAAGCTGGAGAATCAGTTACTGAAAAATGAACTCGCCGAGGCGCAGCAGGCCGGGACTCTCGCCGGGTTCAAGGCGCACTCGCCCTCGAAGATGATTGGCGCGCGCGTGATCGGCACCACTACCGGGATGAACTCGCGTTCCATCCTCATCGACAGCGGCTACTTCGCGGGTGTTCGCAAAGGCATGGCTGTTGTCACTCCGGATGGCATTTTGGGCAAGGTGCTCGAAGTCTACCCCTCGGCGAGCCAGGTGCTTTCCGTGACGGACGCCGGTTTTGCGGCTGCGGTGGAATCGCAGAAGAACCATACGCGCGGTGTGCTGAAGGGAATGGGGAGCAGTTCGGCGAAGGTGGATTATGTGCCGGACGGACAAAAGGTGGAGAAGGGTGAGACGTTTTTTACCTCGGGCGACGACCGCATATTTCCACGCGGCATGCCGGTGGGTAAAGTAACCAGCGTGGAAGGCGGCGCTGCGTTTCAGACGATCTATGTGGAACCGTTTGGAGCAGAGGCCGCGCCGGAGGAAGTTTTCGTGATTGTGGATCCGGTGCATCAGGAGATTCCGGACGCTGCGCCGGCCGATGCCCCGGTGTTTATGGGTCCGGACACGAAGGGCGCGGAGGGTGCAAGCGGTTCGGCGACGCAGGGCAAAGGCACGCAGGCGGATCAGATTGTGGAACAGTACAGGAAGATCGGAGCGGCGCAGAATCATGTTTACGGCGAGGGCACGCCGGGTTCGACGGCTCCAAATTTTAATCTGAAAGTTCCGGGCGCGTCGGCGGTTGCCGCGGGGGCCAGCGGAGCGGTGGGGGTGTCCGGTTTCGTGCGCAGAACGCCGCGACTGCTGGGTGCATCGGGTATGACGGGCGCTCATTCGGCAATAAGCGGCGCGGCGCGCGGGGCAAGCGGGGGAGTGTCGAAACCCTGATGGGATCGTCATCCGGCCGCATATTAGTGGACGATGCACGCCAGGTGCGGCGTGTGCGTTATCCAATGTGGGTTTTCTTTGTAGTGCCGCTGACGGCGCTGCTGATTCAGATTTATCTGCCGCTGTTCCAGACGCTGCGGTTTGTGGCGAAGATCGATTTGCCGCTGCTGGTGACGATTTATTTTGCGCTGATGAGCCGCTCGCAGATACGTGGGCTGACGATCGGGCTGATGCTGGGGCTGGCGCAGGATTCGTTTTCGCGATTTTATATAGGGATGTACGGGATGTGCAAGACGATGGTGGGGTATTTTGCCGCGTCGGTGGGGATGCAGTTCGACGTGGAACATTCGTTCGTGCGGGTGATGCTGTGCCTGGTGTTTTACATTTTCCACCAGTTTTTGTATTGGGTGCTGCAGCGGGCGGTACTGGATCAGGCGGTGGTTTTCGATTTGCCGGGGGAGGCGATACTGGCGGTGGTGAATTCGCTGATCGGGGCGGCGCTGTTCCACTTTTTGGACAAGCTGCGGATTCGGGAGTGAGGTGGTGCGGATGAGAGGACTTGAACCTCCACTCCCTTTCGGGAACCAGATCCTAAGTCTGGCGCGTCTGCCAATTTCGCCACATCCGCTTGTGGTCCGACTTTGCGATTATAGCAATGGACAGAGGGTGTGGGCGAGGTACGGAGTGTGCTGAAAGCAGCGTGTTAACCTGAGTTTGCGGGATGTGGTTTTGGCGTTCTGCGTCATCTGTTTTTATCCTCAGCAGAGAGCCGGTAGCTCAGTTGGTAGAGCATCGCACTTTTAATGCGGTGGTCGCGGGTTCGAGCCCCGCCCGGCTCACCATTATTTTCAATAAGTTAGATGGCATTGTCAGGCTGCTTTTGGCTTGACTTTGCATCTGACTTTGCAAGTTTTTTGCCCGCGAGTGGCTTACTTGGGCCGGTTTGCGGTAGAAAAGAAGACTTCCCATTTGGATCGGCGCCACCGCTACGCGAAGCGCCGCCATGCGATGACTCGCACCATCGCCAGACCGAGCGGCCTTTAGCGGTACTAATCCACCGCAGTCCGTTCACGGCCCGCTTACCATCCCTGGCATTGGCACATTGTCGCGTTGTGCGTGATACGGCGGTTCGGTGAAAACAATGAGGGGCGCTCATCGGATCTTTTTCGACTTGGCTGCTTTCGTGAGATCGCTTGGGCGCATCCTTCGTCCTGGCACTTTCACGATCGTAATCGAGCGCGGAACAGCCTCCCCAATTCTCCGAATATCCCGCGGCTCGAACAGCGTTGAAATATGGGGCGTACCTTCGCTGTTCGAGGCCACCAAGTTGAGAACGAGCAAAAAACCCAATCGAATGCTCACGTTCTGGTAGTCCGTGGTTTGAGCCGCATAGGAATCCGCGATCGCATCGAAGGACGCATCGCTCATCTCGCGCTTAACTTCGATCACGATGCGCTCACCGCTCGATTTCAGTTTCAGATCGCCGCGCCCGCCGCCGAGATTGGTCGGTTCCAGATCAGTACCAGCAGCGTTCGTCGAGAGCCAACGGAAGTAATCCGCCTTAAGTTCGTCTTCATGAGCAAGCTTTCCATCAGGTCTCTCAAACAAGTAGGCTACGGTCGGGTCATCCTTCTGCGTGACCTCCAGGCGAGTGTAGACGAATCGCACCGTCCACAGCAGCGCGGTGTCAAAGAGCCGTTGTCCATGCGCATTGTCGCGGTGATCGGGATGAACCGCGACAGCACCTCGGCATTTCTCGATGATGTCGACTTCGGCAAGCGTCAAGTTGTCGAGCTGAAGAGCAAAGGCATTCGAGACGACGGCCATGAGGTTACCCTTTACCACCGCGGGAAGGCTGGCCTTTTCGATCAGGGCGGTGACCGTCAGGCCTGAAGCCACCGCCTCAGAAGGGTTTTGAGGCCCCTTTTCTCGCTCGACAAACCGATCAACCTCCGTGATCAGTTGGCGCGCTTCGTTGGCCCATTCATGAGCCGCGTTTTTCGTGAGCCATGTTTTCAGCAGATGTGCCTGACCCTCCGCCCTCGCGAGGCTCGCCGCGATCCGCGGCCGAACGAACGTTTCCAGAGTTCCGTTTTCGCGGCGGCGGAGAATGCTGCGGCCCGCGGAGTACGTGGCGAGAATGTGTTGCTCGATAACGGCGGAGGGCTCCCACCAAGCCGTTTGGTCGAGATGCTCGACCAATCCGGCGATGGCGTTGGCCATCATGCTCCAGCACGCGGCTTCAGCGTGGCGTGACCCCAGCCATGAGGGTGCATTTTCGTGTCGGTGCCAGGCAGTCAACTCGAAGGCATTGGCCCACACCCGGTCGCGTGTCGCAGTCAGATGCTCTCTACCCAACCCCGCGCCGAACTGCGTCAGGAGTTCGAGACAGTCCCGATACAGGTGCGCTTCAGGGTTGGACTCGCGGGATGACGTTGAGTGATCGAACCAATCCTTCGCTTTGAGGAGAAATTCCTGGGCAGCTTCCCGGGATGAGGCGTCAAGTCCGTCCGCAAGGTTCGCCATCCCCAACTCGAATGAAGCGTCCTGTCGCGCAGGCTCCACGGCGGCGAGTTCGGCCAACTTCAGCAACAGCTCCCGCTCGCGCCAGTGGGAATAAGCAACGCCGATGATCTTGGCCGCATGGCCAAGGAAAACCGCCTCGTCAACCGGTGACAGCCCCAAAAGGAAATCCAGCAGCCGAAACTGCCATCGCCGGTTTGACGAGGCCCAGCGGAAAGCTCCATCCAGCGCCGCGCCACGGGCCAGCCCAGCGAGATCCCCCTCGCTCCGGCCAGCCTTTCCAAGGAAGATGGCGAAACATGCTTCATCCGCTTCGTCCGGCAGTGGACGGAACGTATCGAGGATATCGACCGCCTCAATCAGAACGTAATCAGTCGATGCGCCTTCCAGCAGATTCCGAACAATGCTCGCGACTAGGCTGCGATCCTGAGCCGGGGCGTGGTCCCAATACCGAAGCAAAGGCCGAAGCACTTCGGGCATCAACGGGGAGGCGCTGAGCCTTTGCACCGCCGAAGCTATGGCTTCCAGACCGCCCAGCGCCGCTATGGACGGCTCCTGACCGGTTTCAAGGAGAGCCATGAGGTTTGCTTCGATCGGATGCCGTCCCGCCGATAACTCACCGCCGGTCACCACAGGAAGCCCCCGTTCAAAGCTTCGCGGCGGTTCTTTTCCGGCACGTGTTCGGTAATTGCAGTTGAGGTGCGTCCAGCCACGAAAACCTGTATGTGCGGGATGCTCTTCGAGACGGATTGCAGACCGGCGACCAATTCGTCGAGATCTTCAGCAGAGACTTCCTGGGCCGCCGGGGAGTCGATCATTAGCAGACCCGGATGACGGCCAACGCCTCTCTTCTCGGCGACTTCGATCATGGCCAGGACCGTCGCGACCTTAAGCCGGAGTTTCTCGCCCTCCGTCACCTTGCTGTAGCTGGTGGGAACGCCACCCTTCACCAGCGAGAGATTGGCGTTTCCTTTCAAGGACGCCTGGGATAGATTGTGCATTCCGAAACTTTGGGCGTACTCGACCAGACGTGCGGAGACATCCTTCAGCAGGTCCTCGCGCAAGGTTTTGACGTGACCTTCCGTTTCCGCAACAACTGCGTTCAGAACTGCCAGGTCGTCCTCATTCCCTTCACCTTCCTGACCCGGTTCGAACCCCGCCTCCTGAAGACGCCCCTGAAGCACGGAAATAGCCGTCAGCAGTTCCTGACGGCGCGCGAAGGTTCCAAGACGGGCCGTGCTCTCGTCGATCTGATGCTGAAGGGTCGCTAGGCCGTTTTGCGCTTCCGCCAACCTGATCGTCGCGGCTTCGAGTCCGGCCACAAGCTTGTCGTGAGCGGCCTTGGACGCTTTGACTCTGATTTCAAGTTCGCTTCGCAAGGTCTCCGCATCCTCGCCCGCCGACATAGACTCCCCGCAAACCGCGCAAGCGTGCGTTGTTTTCTCCTGCTTTTTCCTCGAATCTGGTATGGAGTGATCGCACCGCGGGCAGCAGGTGGGATCGAGCATGCGGAAGACGGCGCCTGCGGCCATCGAGTCCAGATGGGTTTGCAGATCACGGCGATCCTCCTGATAGGCCGCTTCGGCCTGCCGCAGTGCTGACGTCTCGCGTTCGATCCGATGTTGTTCCCCTTGTTCCTGACGCTTCTTATCGGCGTACGCTGTGCTTAGCGAGGAAAGCCTGTCGCGCAGTTGCTGATCAGACGGCAATCCGGAAAGCTCCCGGCGCCTAGATTCAAGTTCAGCGCTGATCAGGTCTACGCGATTACGTCTTGCGGTTTGCCCTTGCGCGCGGCGCCTAGCTCGGATATCAGCGGCGTTCTGGACCGCCTGTTGCGCGGATTTGGCCGCAGCCAATGTTGATACCCATGGCACACCGAGGTACATCTGGATCAGCCGAGCGTTCAGGCCGGCCGCGACCGGCATGTCGCCCAGTAAAACCTCGTAGTTGGTACCGATGAACATCGCTCCTGAAAAGGCTACCCATCCATGGGAGATCGCTTGTCCGGACTCGTCAGGATCGCCGCTGTCGCGCCAACTCGTAATCGTGTCCATGCTCAATGCGCGCATAAAAAAATCGGCCATCACCGCTTCGAAATCCCCGTCACTGGCGAAGTTCGCCAGTGTCAGTTCCTCGCCTTCGGATTTGATGCGTACGAGATTCCCCCTGACGCCGTCCTGGGCCTCGATGCGCACTTCGTGGTTCACGTCATCCAGCAAAAAGCGAAGGCGCGCCTTGTGAATCCACCGCCGGACGTCATCCTGGAGGTTGCTCGACGGTCTGCCCCGCAGAAGCCATCTGACCACCTCCATAATTGACGACTTGCCGCGCAGATTCCGGTCCGTCAGCATAGCCCAGAGCCCATGTCCCAGACCGCCCCAACGAAACTCAAAGGGGCCGTCATCAACGACCCCGTCCTTCACTCCCGAGAAGGCGATCTCCACAAGCATGAGTCGGCGGGGCGAGGCCAGGACCGGAGCGGGAACGATGTGGTGAGTTGCCAAAGCCGACTCGATCCTGAATGCGTCCCGCGCGGCGCGCGCCGCAATGCCATCAAGCCACTCTCCGTCAGGTTGAGCCATTTCCTCGCTCCTATACCGCTGATTCCAGTTGTTCCAGACGCCGCAAGATCTCGTCGCCGATCGGCGGAATCACTCCTCCAAGCTTGGTCTCGGCATAGGTGGTGCGCTCGTATTGCCGCTGTTTCAGCGCCGCGCCCCCTCGATCGCCCGCTAGCTTCGCGACGAGCTCAGAGCGATCGGAATACCATTTGAGGATCGGCGCAGCCGTTACGCACGAATCGCATAGTTCCGCCCCCTTCGTCGTTAATAGAAAGTCCGTTTCCTGCACCTTGCTCTTGCTCTTGAGCCCGGTAATGCGGATCAGATCACGGGATCGGAGCAGGGACAATGCGTCATCCAGACGGTCGTACGCACCGAAGAAATATCTGATCATCGGCACGCGGCGCAAATCCGGTTCTTCGTTATCAAGAATCGATTTAGCGGCCGAGAAATACTCAGGTTGAGCGGTCTCCTCGAAGAGGTCCAGTAGCTCCGCAGCCAGGTAATCAGGATTGCGAAACCAGAAATCGAAAGCCAAAAGGCGCGCCTCCCCTTTGAAAATGGCGACCACGTCCGGCAATGCGGCGTCGGCGAAGGGCAAGCTCCCTGCCCGTATGGAAAAAAGGAGCCGGATTGCGTCACGATGTGGTGTACGAGCGTTCATGTGGCCTCGATCCCTGCATTAAGTTCAGCCGCAGCTTCGTTCCCGGAAAAAAACACCGACGCTTGGAAATGTTTCCTTCGAAGTATATCCTTTTGGATACGCCGCCGGAAAACGCTAACGCTACCTAACCGAGATAATCAATGAGAAAAGCGAGTCCGCCCGCGCGGCTTCCTCGAAGAGTGGCCGACTGGGGGGGCGAACTGGTTGAGCTTCGACGCCTAGCCAACGCGGCGTTGTCTGCTTGATCTTGTGTCCTGCTTCGCGGGTCGTTTCTTCGTGGACCCCTGTTTCCGTGTCAGCTTTTCGT
>Ga0302195_10000415_pt1 | contig 32828 bp, 27 predicted proteins | sample II_Bog_N1_2_FD_198778 | JGI IMG/M metagenome (GOLD analysis project Ga0302195, IMG submission 198778) | Peat permafrost microbial communities from Stordalen Mire near Abisko, Sweden - II_Bog_N1_2 | ecosystem: Environmental > Terrestrial > Soil > Wetlands > Peat | place: Sweden: Abisko...
TTCCCCAGCTTTCACGGCGGGTGGGCACTCCATAAGTTAGTTGTCAACCGTTCAGCAGACCCGCCTACAACGAGTCAATAGGGGAAGACCGTACGCTTATCATGGAACTGAAGCGTAAGCGTGGTATTTTGACCGCCTTGACCTTAGTCAGGCGGTGGTATAAGCGTCTGGTTCTCAACTCCGTCGAGCGGTGCGAGTTTTCGAATCTCCGCGCCCGTTTGCTCCATGTCGCAGGCTCACTTGTCGCCCAGGCAAGCAAGGATCGTCATGATAACCAGGTTGGTATCGTCAGGCCCTTTTACTGGAATCGACACAACACCCGCCTCCTCTGCCGGGTAATCGTTCCCGCCTGGAAACAGCGCATCGCCGATGTAAATCATTTCTTTCAATGAAAATTGGAGAATGTCCCGCAGCTTTCCGATGCCGTAGGCTTTATCAATGCCGGGCTTGGTCACATCGATTGAGGTCGCACCGCCCATGCGGACAGAAAACTCCGGGATAAGCGTCTCCAGGATCGCCGTGATCTTCTTCCGCTTGGCAAAATCGGCATCCCACTTTTCCTTCTCTGCCAAGTGCGCCTGCTGACCTAACGCAGAGTATGTGACCTGGCTTCCCCGGTCCTCAATCACTTTTCCCCATACCCTTTCGGCGCGATAACCCGCCTCTCCCGCTGCCTTATCCAGGGAGGCCACGATCTTCGCTTTCTGCTCTGCCGTAAGATCCTCTGAGTAGAGTTCCGTCCACTTCCCGTTGTATTGAAAGAACTTTGTTCCACACGTTGGAAGCAGGCTCAAATTCGCGAGGCAACTGTCTGAAGGAAGATCGGTGAGAAGCTGCTTTTCAAACTGCTCCCATGCGCCTCCAGAGATCACTGCCACCTTGATGATGGCTAACAGGTCGCGTAGTAGCGCCGCAGTCTGTGGAGCAAGAGACGACTTGCTGGGCGCAAGGGTTCCGTCCAAATCGAACACGATGAGCTTTTTCATTCATCTCCCTGCCTTGGGTTCCGCAATATTAAACTGAGCTTTCGCTGTAAATCCTGCTACTCTGATGACCTTTTGCGCGATCAAGGAATCGCGATCTCAGTTAGAGTTACTTCTCTCCAGGGTTGATACTCATGCACCCCGGCTTCCGCTGGAAAGAGCCAAACATCTTCCTCGACTGCCGCGTAGTAAACTCCTTATTGAATAACATGGCCTGAACCCTCAAATCAAACCAATAGCCGTCGCCCCGCAAGCGATATTGATAGAGCGGCTCGAAGAGCAACGGATATAGGCAATCTGGATTCAGTGTCTGTCACTCGGTTCTCATCTTCGGCAGTTTGTGCTTGAGCGTGGTCCACAACCGTTCTTACGGTGGCTTGCATCAGAAGAATGCCGAGTTGGCTCAAAAGATTGGAAGAGTGCCTTCACCTCGCTGCAGCTGCCGGCATCGGCTAGTGCGATCGGGGCCATGGAACCCATGACAAATCGAGACTCAAAACATAAATTGCGAGTGCCGACGCCATAAAGACAGCGCCTATCCAGAAGCGCCAGTCACGATGCATCCGCCTCCAGTAAGGACCAGGATCGGGTTCACCCCTGTCGCTGCTATTTCCTTCCTGGTTGTATTTGCTTCCTGTCATTTTGCCTCCATTGCAGCGGAGTACTCTCCGCTGCGCGCAGCCTTGTTGCAGAGTGCGCGGTGATACAAAAGTCGTTGTGCCGCCTCTACGTTGGCCGGTTGTCCCTTCCAGGTCTCCAACGCGGGCTGCTGGATGGCGCGGGCAAACGAAAACGCCAACGGCCAGGGCAGCCGTGACTTGAATCTCACGTTCATCGCATTCAAACGGGCCGAAGCCAATTCCGCGGATTGGCCGCCTGACAGGAACGCAATCGCCGGCACAGCAGCGGGGACGGCTCGCAGGAAGCAGTTCACAGTGGCATCGGCTACCTCGTCCAATGTCGGTTGACTTGTGCTGTCCGTTCCGGGGAGCACCATGTTCGGCTTCAGGATGATTCCTTCCAGCAAGACCCGCTGCGCAAACAATTCGATGAACACCGTTCGCAGCACCTTATCCGTGGCTACGCAACACTGCTCCAGCGTATGGTCACCGTCCATGATGACCTCTGGTTCAACAACCGGGACCAGACCCGTCTCCTGGCAAAGCGCCGCATAGCGAGCCAGTGCATGTGCATTGGCTTCCATCGAACCCCAACTCGGCAGCCCATCGCCGATCGCAATCACCGCGCGCCATTTGGCAAAGCGTGCGCCCATTTGAAAATATTCTTGAAGGCGTTCACGCAATCCATCCAGGCCCTCCGTGACCTTCTCGCCGGGGTGCCCGGCCAGCTCCTTGGCGCCTCTGTCCACCTTGATGCCGGGAGTGATCCCCGCATCGAGGAGGACTTTGACAAAAGGTGTGCCGTCTTCCTTCTGCTGACGGATGGTTTCGTCGTAGAGAATCGCGCCGCCGATGGACTCACTTAGCCCTGGTGTGGCCACAATCAATTCGCGGTAAGCTCGACGAGACTCGACGGTCTGCGGAATTCCAAGCTTTTCGAAGCGCTTGTTACACGTTCCCGTGCTCTCATCCATCGCGAGCAGGCCCTTGTTGTCAGCGAAAAGCAACTTTACAGTGTCTCTCAACATTTGCGAATTCATAGTATCCTGCCCGTTTCCTGTCCCGGCTATTGGTGGTTGCCCACATTCGTCTGCATATTGCTGGGCGGTCATATGTACTATCCAAGACAATGCAACGGTGAGTCCGGTCAATTATGACCGGAACATTGCCTGCTCGTTCTTTTTCGGATCGGCTCCAACCAATTGCCTTACCCAAGAAATATCAACCAGATAGAAAAAATTTGATTGAGAGTGGCAGGAGCCGGCAGGGCCTCGCGAGAGCAAAATCGATATCGTCACGGAAGCAACCCTTGACACGACAAAGCAGCAGTGCTAAAAATGACTGGTAGTCAAGAATGGTTGTTAACCATAAATGGATCAGAGTCAAAATATCGGCAAAACACCTGCCGCGTCGCTGACGGGTCCCCCGCAGGGACATCCGGTCCCCACGGACCGCCGCAAGCGCCGCGCCGCGGAAACACGGGTGCGTTTGTTTCGCTGTGCGCTGCAGCTGTTTGCCGAGCGAGGCTTTCCCAATGTCACGGTCGAAGACATCACTGAGGCTGCCGATGTGGGCAAGGGAACCTTCTTCAACTACTTCGAAAGCAAGGATCACGTTCTGGGCGTGATGGCCGAGATTCAGTTGGCCAAGGTTGCGGAATCTCTCGCCCTGGCTGCGGACCCCAAGCGGTCGATTCATTCTGTTTTGCAGAACTTGTTTCAGCGCGCAGCCGAGGAGCCGGGACGAAGCCCGGACTTGGCGCGTGCCCTGATCTCCTCTTTTCTGACCAGCGAAGGCGTGCGCAAGATCATCGCGCTCAATATGCGGGAGGGGCGCAGGAGGGTCGCGGAGATTGTGGCCGCGGGACAGAAGCGCGGGGAAATCGACCCCCGTCTGAAAAAGGAAAAAGTTGCAATTCACATTCTGCAGTCATTCATGGGCACCGTTCTCTTCTGGTCGCTGCATGAAAAACCTGCGCTCAAAGTCTGGATGGAAGACAGCTTTCAGCACTTCTGGAGATCGATCGCCGCGAGCGGTGAAAAGCAGGAACCATGAAATCCGAATCTCGTTGTCTCGTTTTATTCTTTGCGACAGCCCTTGCCACTTGTCTTGCTATGCCCGCTGCGGCCGCGGAACAGGCGCCGTACCGTCTTACGCTGCAGGAGGCGATTCAGAAGGGGCTTCAAGCCAACCTCGGCGTACTGGTTGCCGGTACGCGCGTAGAAGAGGCGGAAGCCGCGCGGTTGCGCAGTTTGTCGGCGGCGCTGTTGCCGCGCATCAACGCGCAGACTTACGCCAACGTGCAGAACCGCGATCTGCGCGCCTTCGGAATCTCGGTGCCGAACCTCCCCATTCCCAGCGTGGTGGGGCCGTTCTCCAATTACGACATCCGCGTTTATGCGCAGCAGAACGTCGTCGATCTCCAGAGTTATCGCACCCTCAAGGCGAGCGAGAGCGCGCTCGACGCCGGAAAATTGGATTTCAAGGATGCGCGCGACCTGATTGTCCGCTCCATCGCCGCCCTCTATTTGAACGCGCAGTCCGCCGCGGCACGCGCCGATGCGGCACAGTCGCGGGTGACCGATTCCTCTACCTTAATGAAGCTGGCCAAAGACAAGCACGAAGCCGGCACTGCCACCGGCGTGGACGTGCTACGCGCCGAAGTGCAATTGGCCAACGACAAACAGGCGCTGCTGATCGCGCAGAATCAGTTCAAGCAATCTCTGTTGGCACTGGCACGCAACCTGGGCATGAGTCCCGGGACCCCGCTCGAACTTGCCGAACCGCTCAGCTATCGCGCGCTAAGCCAACCGGAGATTGACGCGCTCGCACCCGCGGCTCTCGTGGCCCGCGCCGACTATCTCTCATTGCTAAGCCAGCGCCAGGAGTTGGTGGAGCAGCAAAGCGCCAGCCGCGCCCGCTTCTATCCAAAGCTCAGCGTCAATGGAAACTTCGGCGGCATTGGGCGCAGCGTGGGCGGCATGCAGGCGACTGGGCTGCTCCAAGGACAGATCGACTTCACTCTCTTCGATCATGATCGCCAGGGCGAGGCCGAGCAGTTTGCCAGCCGCCTGAAGCGCATTGACGATCAGATTGCCGATATGCGCCGCGGCATCGATGAAGATTTGCGCGAGGCGCTGCTCAATCTGGATTCCGCGGCTCAACAGGTCGCAGTGGCTCGCGAGGGTCAGGATCTGGCACACCGCGAACTGGAGTTGTCGCAGGACCGCTTTCAGGCAGGCACTGCCAACAATGTGGAGGTGGTCACCGCCCAGGACGAGTTGGCGCGCGCGGAGGAAAACTACATTCTGGCCGTTTCCAGCCACGTGGATGCGAAGTTCGCTCTGGCGCGCGCCATGGGCGACACGGAAAAGAACATTGCTCAATTTGTAGGCAATCAATAAGGAGCGTTGCTGGCGCGCCGCAATTGGCTGCGCCGAATGCGAGGTTTGAAGCGATGAAGCGATTGATTCCCGTCGTAATCCTGTTGGCCGCGGCCGTTGCCGCGGGCATATATTTTTACCCACGGCTGACCAGGAAGCCGGCGCCCGTGACCGATCTCACGCTCTCCGGCAACATTGAAGCCCACGAAAGCCTGGTCAGCTTCAAGGTGCAGGGGCGCATTGTGGATCTGCCCGTCGAGGAAGGCCAGCAGGTGCAGCAGGGCGCTCTGCTGGCGCGACTGGAAGACGCGGATTTCAAGCAACACGTCCGCATCGATCAAGCCACAGTCGGCGTGCGCCAGTCGGACCTCGCGCTCACTCTGGCCGGCACCCGCCAGCAGGAAGTGAAAGCCTCCGAACAAAGTGTCGTTGACGCCGAAGCCGATTTGAACGAGAAAAAACTCGACAACGATCGCGCTCAGCGCCTCTTCGCCAAGGATGAGATTTCTGCACAGGATCGCGACCTGGCTGCCACCGCACTGAAGCGCGCACAGGCCGCCTGTCAAGCTGCCAGGCAGCGCTACAACGAAGCTCAAGAGGGCAGCCGCAAGGAAGATATTGCCATTGCGCGCGCCAACCTGAACCAAGCCGGCGCAAGCCTCGGCCTTTCGCAAGTCAATCTTAGTTACACGATTCTTCGCGCGCCTTCGGCAGGAGTCATCAGCGTGCGCCAGGCGGAACTCGGCGAGGTTGTCTCGCCCGGTTCGCCGGTGGTTACGCTTTCTGACCTCGACCACATCTGGCTGCGCGCCTACATTGCCGAGACCGACCTGGGCCGCATTCGATGGGGCCAGGACGCCACCGTCACCACAGATACCTACCCCGGCAAGCAGTATCACGGGCGCATCTCCTTCATCTCCTCGGTGGCCGAGTTCACGCCCAAGAGCGTGCAGACCTTCAAGGAGCGGGTTACGCTCGTCTATCGCATCAAGATCGACATCGACAATCCGAGTCACGAATTGAAGCCCGGCATGCCCGCCGATGCGCGCATCGCTCTCAACACAGGCACGCAGAATTCTAACTCCTCTGCGACGCCGGCGAAATGACGGAGCAACTCCAACCCGCGATTGTGCTCGAAGGTCTGACGAAGAGCTTTCCTGGCGTGTGTGCAGTCGACGCGTTGAGCTTCGACGTTCAACCCGGCGAGATCTTCGGACTCGTCGGCCCCGACGGGGCAGGGAAGACGACGACCTTACGCATGTTGGCCGGCATCCTGCCGCCCGATGCGGGCAAGGCCACGGTCGCGGGCTTCAACGTGGCGCACGATCCCGAAGGCGCCAAGCACGCTCTCAGCTATATGCCGCAGCGCTTCGGGCTATATGAAGACCTCACCGTCGATGAGAACATCCGCTTCTATGCCGACCTCTTCGGAGTGAAGCGGGCCGAGCGCGACGCCCGCTCCACGCAGTTGCTGGTAGCCGCGGGCATGAGCGAATTTCGCAAGCGCCTGGCCGGCAAACTTTCCGGAGGCATGAAGCAGAAACTCGGCTTGGTTTGCGCGCTGATTCACAGGCCCAAGGTGATTCTGCTCGACGAGCCGACCACTGGCGTCGATCCGGTTTCGCGCCGGGATTTCTGGCGCATTCTCTATGAGTTGATCGCCGAGGGCGTCGCGATTCTGACCTCGACGGCTTATCTGGATGAGGCGGAGCGCTGCCATCGCGTGGCGCTTCTCCATCGCGGTAAGCTCCTGTTTTGCGATACGCCGTCGAACCTGAAAGCCCGTATGGGCAAAGGCGTTTTGTCGATTTTCGCGCCAGACCCGCGCAGCGTTCGCGAGGAGATTGAGCACGCCGAGGGAATTTCAAGCCTGCTGCTCACCGGCGACGGACTGCATGTGGTGGTGGACGATGCGGTCCAGCGCATTCCGGAATTTGAAGCCCGGCTCAGGCACGCGAACATTTCTTTCGAGGCCATTCAACAAGTAGCGCCCACCATCGAAGACCTCTTTGTCGATGCGGTTGGCAACCAAGAGGCTGCGCATGGCTGAAGCCGCCAACTCCGTCGTTGTAGAAAGCCTCGTCAAGCGCTTCGGGGATTTTGTGGCCGTCGATCATATCGATCTTGCTGTGCGCAAGGGCGAGGTCTTCGGGTTTCTCGGTCCCAACGGCGCGGGCAAGTCCACCACGATTCGCATGTTGTGCGGCCTGCTCAAGCCGACTTCCGGACGCGCGACCGTGGCGGGCTACGACGTGGGCCGCAATCCGGAAGCGGTGCGCCAGAACATTGGTTACATGTCCCAGAAGTTCTCTCTCTACAACGATCTCAAGGTCATCGAAAACCTGCGCCTTTTCGCCGGCCTCTACAGCGTGCCGTCCAATCAACTCCAGGAGCGGATCGAATGGGCACTGACCATGGCCAACTTGAAGGGCCAGGAAAACCTGATCACCGAAACCCTGCCGGGTGGGTGGAAACAGCGACTGGCGCTGGGTTGCGCCGTGTTGCACCGGCCGCCAATCATCTTTCTCGATGAGCCGACCTCCGGCGTCGATCCCATTTCGCGGCGTCAATTCTGGGATCTGATTCACCAGATGGCTTCAGAAGGCGTCACTGTTTTCGTCACCACGCATTACATGGAAGAAGCCGAGTACTGCAACCGGCTCGCGCTCATCTTCCGCGGAAAAATCGTTGCACTGGGCACGCCTTCCGAGTTGAAGCGGAACTCGATGAAGGGCGACTTGCTGCTGGTCGAATGCGAACCGCTGGGCGATGCAGTGGAAGCGCTGCAATCGGCTCCAGGCCTGATCGATGCGGCGGTCTTTGGAAACGCACTTCACCTGGTAGTCGAGGACGCTGCAGCTGCAATTCCGCAACTCAGAAGCTACTTGGCTGAACGCAAAATCACCATCCGGCGCATGGAGCAGATTCGTCCCAGCCTGGAAGATGTTTTCGTCTCGTTGACTACAGGACGCGAAGCGGCAGAGGAGCGCAAACCATGAGCCCGACGCGCTTAGCGGCCATTGCAAGAAAGGAGGTTGTGCAGATTCTGCGCGACGCCCGCAGCCTGGCGATTGTCATCGTCATGCCGGCAGTTCTGGTAATTCTCTTCGGCTACGGAGTCAATCTCGACCTGAAAGGCCTGCCGGTATATGTCTACGACCAGGACGGCAGCCAGCAGAGCCAGGACCTGTTGAAGCACTTCCAGGCCAGCGAATATTTTCACCTCATTCGCGTGGTGAACGATTATTCCACACTGACCCGCGCACTCGACGATGGGCACGCCAAGATGGGCATCGTTGTACCGTGGGATTTCTCTCAGCGGCTAAGCGATGGCCGTCCGGTGCAGGTGCAGGCCCTGGTTGATGCCTCGGATGACAACACGGCCAACGTGCTGATGGGTTATGCGCAAGCGGTCGTGCAAGGCTACTCGTCGGAGATTCAGCTCGACTGGCTGCGACGGCAGGGCATTGCAATGCAGCCAACTGTCATGAGCGTGGAAACCCGCACCTGGTACAACGAGGATCTGGAAAGCAGCGCCTTCATCATTCCCGGCGTGCTGGCGCTGGTGATGTCGGTGATCGGCGCGTTTCTCACCTCACTGACCATTGCGCGCGAGTGGGAGCGCGGCACCATGGAGCAGCTCATCTCCACGCCCGTCACCGCGATGGAAATCATGCTGGGCAAACTCGCGCCTTATTTCGTTCTCGGTATGGTGGACACCGTCATCAGCGCGGCCATCGCGATCTACTGGTTCCATGTGCCGTTTCGAGGCTCCTACGTCACACTTCTGGCGGCTTCGGCCATGTTTCTCGTCGTGGTGCTTTCGCTGGGCTTCTTCATTTCCGTGTTGGCCAAAGGGCAGTTTGCCGCCAGCCAGATTGCGCTGCTGATTACGTTTCTTCCCGCGTTTCTGCTCTCGGGATTTCTCTTCGCCATCGAGCAGATGCCGGTTCCATTGCAATGGATCACGCGCATTCTGCCGGCCCGCTACTACGTTTCCGTGCTCAAGAAAATCTTTCTCAAGGGCTCGCCCGCGACCCTGCTTTACGCCGACCTGATTCCGCTGGCTGTTTTCACCTTCGTGCTGGCACTGCTGGCCACCCGCAGCTTCCACAAGAGATTGGATTAAGGAGGACCGATGTTCGGGCGACTCAAGCAGATGCTGATCAAGGAGTTCATTCAAGTCTTCCGCGACAAGCGGACGCGCTTTGTTCTCATCGGCCCGCCCATCATTCAGATGCTGGTCTTTGGCTATGCTGCGACCTTCGATATTCATCACGTTCCCACGGTGGTGGTGGACCTGGACCACAGCCAGGAGAGCCGCGAACTGGTCTCGCGCTTTACCTCGAGCCCTTACTTCGACGTGCAACGTCAACTCACCGATTCGCGCCAGTTGGGCGATCTGATCGAGCGCGGTGACGTCACCGTCGGCCTGGAGATTCACGCTGGCTTTGCACAGAATCTGCGCAAGGGCCAGACCGCGCCGCTGCAGGTGATTGTGGACGCCACCAACTCCAACACCGCCCTGGTTGCTTCGGGCTACATCAACCAAATTGCACTGGGCTATGCGCAGCAGTACCAACTGGACCACATCAACCGCATCGCGCCGCAACTGGTGGAGGCGATGCCCTCGGTGAGCCTGGAAGCGCGCCCCTGGTACAACCCCGGCCTCAGCAGCCGCTGGTTTTTCGTGCCCGGAATCGTCGGCAGCCTGACGCTGGTGCTGGTGATCATTCTTACGGCTTTCGCCGTGGTGCGCGAGCGCGAGATCGGTACGCTCGAACAGATCATGGTCACGCCCATCCGCCCGTTCGAATTCATCCTCGGCAAGACGCTGCCGTTTTTCCTAATTGGACTGCTGGATGTTTCGCTCATCGCCGTGGTTGGCACGCTCTGGTTCCAGGTTCCGTTTCGCGGCAGCGTGCTGGTCCTGCTCGCCGGGGCCGTCCTCTTCCTCCTCTGCATGTTGGGCGTGGGCCTGCTGATTTCAACCGTCTCGTCGACGCAGCAACAGGCCATGGTCACCGCCTTCTTCTTCATCATGCCCGCCATCACGTTTTCCGGATTCGGATTTCCCATCGCCACCATGCCCCACTGGATGCAGTTGTGCAGCTACGCCATTCCGCTGCGCTACTTCCTCATCGTTCTGCGCGGTGTCTATTTGAAGGGCGTGGGCATGGATGTTCTATGGCCGCAGATGGCAGCGATGGCCGGGCTGGGATTCGCGCTGCTCACACTCGCCATCCTGCGTTTCCACAAGGCGCTCGATTAAAGGCTCCATAGAGCGAAAGCTATCGCGGAGTGGCTTTTCTGTTATAAAGGCGAATAAAAAAGGAGGCTATACCCCCGGGGGCTTTGCCTAAAGACCCCGACTTTTTAGGCATGGTCCTCGCTTGTTTGCGCCCTGGATCTCGGTCGTCCATGCAAGGGGATGACTATTTGGTAATTTCCGGATTGGCGACCATCCTCTCGGAATACCAAGACCCTCGTGCCTGCCTTGCACGCAGAGCGAGTCCCGCCGGGTGCTTCCGCACGGAAAACACGGCAGGATTCTTTGCGTTCAGGTGCGGCGGTCGTAAGATGCCGCTTATGGATATATCTGACTCTGTCTTTTCGCACACTGAAACCGAATTGCTTCCAACACTGAATGAACTACGAAGCCGAGAGCCAATTTTTCATACGACTGGATTTGGCACATCAAGAGAAGACTTCGAAAGAGCCACTGCCCCGGAGTATTGGGAAGCAAGTGCATCGGGACGCCGTTACAGTCGCGCCTTCATCCTCCGCGAGTTGGACATGCATCCACCCGTGGATGCCGCCTCAGTTGGCTGGCAAACTCACGATCATGCACTTCGGCGGCTCGGCCCGGACACTTATCTTTTTACCTATACCCTGCGGCAGCACGAAAGAATCACCCGTCGAGCGACGATCTGGCAAAGCACGCTTGACGGCTGGCGCATCCTCTATCACCAGGGCACAATCGTTTCAGCGGAAGAGGATGACGCATATCCTTCCACTTGGCTCCAATCTCCCCCTTGGCTTGAAGAGAAATGACGGCGATGCGAATATACTCAGTTTCTTGATGAATACTGGACGGATCGCGGTCGGTTGACCGCCAACTCGGCAATTACCATTTCATCAACATCTACTCACCCTCACCCCATCGACAGCTCGAACTGGCCGGAGGCATTCCTGGGCGGAGGTCTGACTTTTTGGGCAAGTGGTGACTCTATCTGTCGGGCAGCAGGCAGCCAATTCTTCGCGATGAGCGTTAGAATCGGAAGTTCAATGCGGCTTTATCCTCTTTGATGTACCTTTACCTTTTGGCAGCCTTGGTGGCGGACAGAAGGGCTCAAACGCGGCGCGGCGCCGCACCTTCCACTCCAGGCGTTAACGGCAGCAAGAGCCGGATGTAGAGCCGGAAAAAGTTCGGGGAGAACGGTTCCTTATGATGGAGTTCCACATTGCGCAGAGCGCCCGGGAGCGCTACCAGTTCGCGGAGTCCCTGTTTTCCTTCACAGGTAACGTGGTTTTTGCCAATCTCGCAGCGTGCCGCGAGTTTGCCTACCGCATGAACCAGGTCCGGGACGTTGAAAAGCACCCGGAACTGGCGGTTCATGCCGGCAAGCTCTACGCCATGGGGCTGATCGACGAGGCCAGCCACGTCTTAATGGCGCGCTACCGGGAGCAATTCGACCCCGAGGTCATGACTTCCGCCCTGGACTGGTTTTCCGCCAGGGTCGGCGCCGAGGAATTGGACCGGATGCTGCTTGCCTTTGTGGAGCAGTTCCCCGGCATTTCCATCGTCCGCGGCCAGGAAACGCCCAAACAATGGCTGGCCGGCACCACCGATGGAACACCGCACCGGGCGGCCGCACTGGAAGAACTGCTGCTGCTGTGGACGGCTAACCGCAACCAGGCCTTTCAACCCTTCGACGAGCTCTTCGAGGACAAAACCCTCGCCGAGAAGACCGTTTACCGCCAGGTAACGCAGCAACTGCCCGACTACTTTGCCACCCGGCCGCTGATACCGCTCCCCGATGCCAAGCCGATGAACCTGCTGGACCTGTTGCGCGCCCCGGCGGTGGGTGCACCGGCCTCGCTCAGTGACCAGCTTGCCCTCATCCGCAAGTTGTGGAAGCCTCTGCTCGGCGACAGCTTGGAGCGCTTTCTCCTCATCGCCGCAGAGATTCTGCACGAGGAAGAGCTGGCCATCTGGATGCAGTTCAATCCTCCCTCGGCAACGTCGGCCGCGGCGGCCGAACATCGCCGCAAGACTGGCCAAGCTCAGTGGCGGTCCGTGGTGAGCACGGCGGAGGTGCCCACCTTCGGCGACCCGGCCCACGAATACGAGAAGTTCTCGCCCGACACCGCCTGGATGCCGACCGCCGTGCTGATCGCCAAGAGCACCTATGTGTGGCTGGCGCAGTTGAGCCGCCAGTACGGGCGCAAAATCTCCCGCCTGGATGAGATTCCCGACGAGGAGCTGCAGACCCTGGCCGACCGCGGGCTGAATTCCCTCTGGCTGATCGGCGTCTGGGAGCGGAGCCGCGCCTCGAAGACCATCAAGCAGCTCTGCGGCAATTCGGACGCCGTGGCTTCGGCTTACTCTCTATTCGACTACGCCATCGCCGAGGACCTGGGCGGCGAACCGGCTTATATCAATCTCCGCGATCGCGCGTACCGGCGCGGCATCCGGCTGGCCAGCGACATGGTGCCGAACCACATGGGCATCGACTCGCCCTGGGTGGTCGAACACCCGGAGTGGTTCATCTCCCGCAACGAGACCCCATATCCTGCCTACACGTTCAATGGCCCCGATCTTTCGCAGGACGGCCGCGTGGAAATCAAAATCGAGGACCACTACTTTACCCAGTCCGATGCCGCGGTGGTCTTCCGCCGGCGCGACCGGGCCAGCGGCGAAACTCGCTACATCTACCACGGCAACGACGGAACCAGCTTTCCCTGGAACGACACCGCGCAGCTCGACTACCTGAATGCGGCGGTCCGCGAGCAGGTGATCCAGACCATTCTGCACGTGGCGCGCCTCTTTCCGGTGATTCGTTTCGATGCCGCCATGACCCTGGCCAAGCGGCACTTTCACCGGTTGTGGTTTCCCGGTCCCGGGGCCAGCGGCGCCATTCCCTCCCGCGCTGAGTACGGTTTGAGCCAGGCCGATTTCGACCGCGCGATGCCGCACGAGTTCTGGCGCGAGGTGGTGGATCGCGTGGCCGCCGAGGTTCCCGGCACGCTGCTGCTGGCCGAAGCCTTCTGGCTGATGGAAGGCTACTTCGTCCGCACCCTGGGGATGCATCGCGTTTACAACAGCGCCTTCATGGTGATGCTGCGCGACGAGGACAACGCCAAGTACCGCTCGGTCATCAAGAACACGCTGGAGTTCGATCCGGACATCATGAAGCGCTACGTCAACTTCATGAGTAATCCCGACGAGCGCACCGCCATCGATCAGTTCGGCAAGGGAGACAAGTGCTTTGGCGTTGCCGCCATGATGTCGACGTTGCCCGGTCTGCCCATGTTCGGCCACGGCCAGGTGGAGGGCTTCACGGAAAAGTACGGGATGGAGTACTACCGTCCGCGCTACGAGGAGACGCCCGATCATTGGCTGGTGGAACGCCATCAGCGCGAGATTGCGCCTCTGCTCAAGCGCCGCTGGCTCTTTGCTGGCAGCGACAATTTCCTCCTCTACGACTTCTTCCACGACAACGGTTCGGTGGACGAGAACGTCTTTGCCTACTCGAACCGCAGCGGAACGGAATGCGCGCTGGTGGTCTATAACAATCGCTACGGCGCAACCCGAGGCACCATCGATTTTTCGGCCGCTTACGCCGACAAGGGAAGCGGGCAACTCCGTCAGCAGCGCCTCGGGGAGGGGTTGGGGGTCAACGGAAATTCCCACGCCGTCCTGGCTTGGCGCGACTCCCTTACCGGCCTCGAATACCTGCGGCGCGCCGGCGATTTGTCTGAGCGCGGACTCACGCTCGATCTTGGTGCCTTCAAGTGCCATGTCTTCCTTGATTGGCGAGCGCTGACCTCCACCGCGGAGCAGCCCTGGGACCGCCTCTGCGACCAGCTCAGCGGCCGCGGCGTCCCCAGTCTGGAAGACGCGCTGGTGAACCTGGAACTGCAGCCGGTACACGATGCCTTGCGCGCGCTGCTGGAGCCCGGCCTCGTGCGCCTCTTCGCCGATCTGGCGGAGCATCCGCGCACCTCTCCGGCTGGAAGCACCAAGAAAATCGAGCGGGAGCGCGGCGAGTTCTTCTCTCAGGCCTGGGCGCTCTGCGAAAATTTTCTGCGCGTGGCCCAGAAAGCCTACGTTTCGCGCGCCAGCGCAGCAAGCCCGTTGCCCATCGAGGCTCAACCCGCTAATCCCGGGCTGCTGGGGCCGGTCTTCCGGCAGCGGCTGCGCGCTGCCATGCGCATTCCCGCCGTCGAGGCACTTTTCCCGGCTCCGTGGACTCCTGCCGCACGGCGCATGTTGCCCAGTCCCAGTCCGCAGTTCACGGCCACGGCGATGTGGGGACCGGTGCTTGGCTGGACGGTGCTGGAACTGTTGGCCGAATCCATCGACGTGGAAAACCCCGAACACGTGGCGCTGGACCTCTTTGATCGCCTGCGCCTCCGCGAGCCGTTTGCCCAGGCCTTTACCGCCCTCGGATTCGAAGGCGAAGAGGGCTGGAAGGTCGCGGCCCGCATCAAGGTTCTGCTGCTTACCGGGGCCGGCGCTGGCAAGACGGAAGAAACGCCCGAGCCCGTGGCCGAGGCGGAAAAGCCACAGACTACCGAAGCCGAGATGCTGATAGTTCCCGAAGAACTGGTGGCGCTGGCGCCGTCCTTGTGGCTCGATCCGGATGTGCGCTGGCTGACGGGCGTTCATGCGGCCGGGGGCCACGAGTACCTGGTTCGGGAATCCTACGAGGAACTGGTCTGGTGGTTGCAGATGCCCTCCCTGCTGCGATTGGCCGGCGAGGCCTCGCCCACCCGCACCGACGTAGAGCAGATGTGCAGGACCATCGAGGAAGTGCTATCGAGCGCCGAGTCGGCCGGTTATCGCGTCGATCTGCTTCTGGGGTCGGTTCTGGCAGAGGAAGAAGTCGAGGAACCCGCGCCGGATGAAGCCGAAAGCTCTGTCGACGAAGAAGAGGTTGAGGAAACAGAGAAAGAGAAACCCGCGGAGCCGGAGATCGAATCGCCGGCGAAACCGGTCAAGCCCGCCTGAAGCTCCGGGATGAACCCGCGTGCAGAAAGAGGCGCCGTTCCCTAAGGATGGCGCCTCTTTCTGCGTTCGCTCAACATCCCCAAACCATCTTCAATTGGCATCGAGTCTTCCTGTTCTCGATAGCCATCGCCAATACGAGCAGTAATTTGTATCGCCGGCCTCCTGGTCCGCGCCGTACGCTACACAAATAGAAGAATTGTCCTAATTAGGGTCCGGAGGCCGCTCAGCAGGAGAAGGTTGAAACGCCGGCGACGTGGGCTCCGGAGCTACGGGAAGAATCTGCACCAGGGGGCCAGAGGCCGGCTGGACCGGACCCATAGCGGCTTCATGCTGTTTGCGCGAAGCCGCGTCCAGATCGACCGGAATGCCTGCGGGTACAAAGACTGGCGCGTTGTAGCGGTAGTCCAGATCGCGGGTCAGCCGGAAGACCACCGGAATCGCAGCCAGCAGAATGACGAAGGCGACCCAACTGCCGTCCAGACCGAAGCCTCCGCCGGTCAGCCAGAAAGGACCCATGGGGTTGCCCTGAATGACCGGAGAGTGGCTGTTGACGCCGCTGATCGTGAGTCCGAAGAGCAGGGCGCGGCTGGCCTTCCAGCCAAAGTTCATTCCCCAGCTCAGCCACAGAGCTTTGGTGCGCAGGTAGGCCGTGGAAAGCAACAGGCCGAAGACGACCGAAACAGCCATGCTGGCCCGGTTCGACCCCGGCGTCAGCCCCTGGACAATCGCGTAGAAAGCCGCGAAACCGATGGCCGCGCCCAGACCACCCACGGCATGGGCAAAGCGCTGGAACCCGTAGCCGCGAAACGCAATCTCCTCGGCCAGTGCGGTCAGCGCAAAAAATGCGGTGTCGGCCAGGAGCCATCCCCACGCCGCAGAATCCAGCACCAGGACGATGGCGATACCGCCCGCCAGCACCAGTGGCAGAACACAGACCACGGCCAGGGACCAGCCGATAGCCAGGCCAAGACCAGATTCGCCCTTCCATCCCGCACGGAACGGCAGCCCCTGCGCGGCAATGGGGTGCGGCTCGTGGTCGAACCAGAAACCCATCGCCGCATAGCCAAAGAGCAGAAGAAAGACCAGCATCGCCTGCGCAGCCAGGGGCGTCCATTGCTCCTGGACCAGTCCCGCAGCGCCGCGGCGGGCGAGCGCCTGGGCAAGGAAAAAGTAGAGAATTGCGGCAAGGAATTCGAGGTAAGCGCGCAGACGATTGCCGCGGGGCTGGGTTTGGGTCATCGACGCCCTCCGGTCGCAGTGCGTGCGGAAACGGGCTCATTCAACGGTGAGCCGGAGTTGCCGGATTGGATCAAGAGCCGAGGGGCCACCGTAGCTAGCCCTCCGTGTAGAACTGGGCGATGTTGCGGAATTTGGCCTGGCGCGCGGACACCAGGGCGTCGATGGGCATGGCCTGGAGTTCGGCCAGATGCCTCTTGAGCACTGTGCCGAGCATGCCCGTGCCCGCCTCGCGGTCGGCTTGAATCCCCTCGGGTGGCTCCGGGACAATCTCGTCCACGCAGCCCAGGGATGCGACTTCAGGAGCTGAAATGCGCATGGCCTCGGCGGCCAACTGCTTGTGAGCCGCGTCGCGCCACATGATGGCGGCGCATGACTCGGGTGTAATGACGAAGTAGAGGGCGTTCTCAAGGATCAGTACGCGGTCGCTGACCGCCAGGGCCAGCGCGCCGCCGGAGCCGCCCTCGCCGCTGATCACCGAAATGGTCGGCACGCGCAGCCGGGACATCTCCAGAATGTTGCGGGCTATGGCCTCGGCCTGCCCGCGCTCTTCGGCCCCTAGACCAGGATAAGCTCCGGGAAGGTCGATCAAGCTGATCACCGGGCGCCCAAATTTCTCTGCGATCTTCATGCTGCGGAGGGCCTTGCGGTAGCCCTCGGGATGGGGCATGCCGAAGTTGCGCCGTACGCGCTCCTTGGTTGAGCCGCCCTTGCGGTTGCCAATGACCATGACTTCCTCGGAACCCAGCCGGGCCATGCCGCAAGCGATAGCCTCATCGTCGCCAAAGGCGCGATCCCCGTGAATCTCGCTGAAATTCGTGAAGATCCGCTCGATGAAGTCCATGGGGTAGGGGCGCTGGGGGTGCCGCGCCCGCTCGATCCTGATCCACGCCGGCGAAACCGTAGGCGCCTGAATGGGAATCCCTTGTTCCTGTTCGCTCATCGATACCTGATGCTGCTGTTAGATTAGCGCAATCGACCGCCAATGGTGATTCTACGGGTCGCGGCCGGTTGGGACAAATGGTTCTGTGGTTTGCCGATGGGTTTGATGCAGCGTGGAAGTTCCAAAACTGCCCTGGCCGGGAAGGTCAGTCTGAGCCTGGATGGATGCGGTGCAGCTAAAGCAGCGTCCATTGAGAATCAGGTTTTATGCCTCCGGCTCTAGTGAACGCCGCTGGGGGAATTCGCTCGCTGCACTGCGAGGCGCGTCACAGCAGCGCTTTCCTTGACCATCTCCATCACTGAGAATCCCTTTTCCGCCAAGGCTCCGGTGGGACAGGCCTGGACGCACTTGCCGCAGGCGGTGCAGTTGCGCGCATGGCCCCAGTCGTCCTTCAGATCGCTGACAATGCGGGAATGAATCCCGCGCGAAGCCACCTCCCACACATGCGCTCCCTCTACCTCCGCACAGGTGCGCACGCAGCGCGTGCACAGAATGCAGCGGTTGTGGTCCAGGACGAAGCGGGGGTGGGTCATGTCCACCGTGAGCCGCGGATTGTTGTAGGAGTAGCGGACGTGGGTTACGCCCAGCGCGCGGGCCAGTGACTGGAGCTCGCAATGGCCGTTGGAAACGCAGGCCGAACAGATGTGGTTGCGCTCCACCATCAGCAACTCGACGGCCATGCGCCGGTAAAGCGTGAGCTTGGCCGAGGAGGTCTGGATGGACATTCCCTCCTGGATCGGCGTTGTGCAGGCCGGGAGCAGGCGGTCCGTGCCGGCCAGCTCGACAACGCAGACCCGGCAGGCTCCCACCGCGCTCAGGCCCTTCAGATAGCAGAGAGTCGGAATCTGCTTCCCGTGGACGCGGGCTGCCTCCAGTACGGTCTGACCCTCTTTGGCGGTCACCAGTTCACCATCGATTCGAACGGAAATGGCTTTAGTCGGCAACTTGGCGCTCCTTTCTCTCTCTCGAACTCACTTGGAATTGGTAGCGGCTCGCAAATCGCAGCGCAGGCAGCGGCGGCACTCCTCGAGCGCTTCTTCAGGCTCAAGGCCGGTAACCACCTCCTCCTGCGAATGAACGCGCAGCTCCGCGGCCAGCGCGCGCGAAGCGTGGCGACGGCTCAAGCTCGGCTCTCCCGGCGCGGTCTGGCTGAATTCAATCTCGGGGAAGAGCCGATCCCAGCGCTCCTCGCCCATCAAGCGCTCGTCGATGTTGCGCGCCGCCTGCTTGCCTCCGCTCATGGCGTTGGAGACATTGGAGGCGCCAGTAATCACGTCGCCACCGGCGTAGAAGTTTGGCCGGCTGGTCTCAAAACTAAAGCGATCCACGATGATCGTGCCTTCTTCCTTGAGGGCCAGGCCGGAGGCGCGGCAAAAGTCCTGGTCGAAGGTTTCGCCCACCGCCAGGATCACAGAGTCGCATTCGAAGCGCTGCACTTCGTCGGTGGGAATCGGCCGCTTGCGCCCGGACTTGTCGTACTCGCCGAGGCGCGTCTTCACAATTTCGATGGCTTTCACCTTGCCGTCCGCGCCCCCGATGATGCGGTGCGGCGCGGCAAGAAAAACAAAGCGCACGCCCTCGTCTTCGGCGGCCTGGATCTCCTCGTCGATAGCGGGCATGTCCTGCCGCTCGCGGCGATAGAGGATGGTGGCGCTGGCGCCCAGGCGCAGCGCAGTGCGGGCGGAGTCGATGGCTGCGTTGCCGCCCCCGATAATGGCGACCCGGGAGCCAATGAAGGCCGTTTCGCCATGGGCCACGGACTCCAGGAAGGGTAGCGCGGGATGAACGTTGTGCAGCTCGGTGCCGGGAAGATAGAGCCAGGACTCCTTCCAGGTTCCAATGGAGAGGAAGACCGCGTCGAAGCGGTTGGCCAGCTCGTTCAGCGGCAGGTCGAATCCGACCCTGGTATTGAAGGCCATTTTGACCCCGACGCCCTCGATCAAATCCAGCTCCCGGCGCAGCACGGACTTCGGCAGCCGGTACTCGGGAATCGCGAAACGCAGCATTCCGCCGGCCTCGCCACGCTCCTCGAAGATGGTGACGTCGTGGCCCAGCATGGACAGGTAGAAGGCGGCAGTAAGGCCCGTGGGGCCAGCGCCGGCCACGGCTACGGTGCGGCCCGTGGAGGGCAGCTTGCGCGCGCGGATGCGCTCCAGCATGGGCTCGAAACGGTCGGACTGGTAGATCTGGTCGGCGAGGAAGCGATGCACCTCGCGCATGTTTACCACCTCGTCGAAGGATTGCCGCCGGCAGCGGTTGTCGCAGGGATGCTGGCAGACTCTTCCGGTGGAGGCGGGGAGAGGATTGTCCAGAATCACAGACTCGAAGGCGTCCTCCAGACGGCCCTCCCGGTAGAGCTCGAGGAAGCGCGGGATGTTCATCCGCAATGGACAACTGTTCTCGCAGGGGGAGAGTGCCAAATCCTGGCAAACGCCAGCGCGGCAGCGGTGGGCCACGATGTGGTCTTCGTACTCCTCGCGGAAGTGGCGCAGCGTGGTCAGCACCGGATTGGGCGCCGTCTGCCCCAGCCCGCAAAGTGAGCATTCGCGGATCATGCGCCCCAGCTCGTCAAGCAGGCTCATGTCCTCCAGCCTTCCGCTGCCGTTGGTGATGGAGTTGAGGATGCGCAGCGCCTTGTTCAGGCCCACACGGCAGGGAACGCATTTGCCGCAGGACTCGGAATGCGTGAATTCGACGAAGTAGCGGGCCACATCGACCATGCAGTTGTCTTCGTCCATCACCACGATGCCGCCAGAGCCCATGATGGTGCCTAGCTGCGCCAGGCTCTCGTAATCGACGGGCGTATCTAGCATTTCCACGGGAATGCAGCCGCCCGAGGGTCCGCCGGTCTGCACGGATTTCACGTGGCGGCCAGCGATGGCGCCCTCTCCTGCGTCGTAGATAAAACTCTTCAACGGCGTGCCCAGCGGCATCTCCACCAGCCCGGTGTTCTGGATCTTTCCCACCAGCGAAAACACTTTGGTCCCGGGGCTCTTCACGCTGCCGGTCTCGGAGAACCAGGCGGGTCCGCGGGTAACGATGGGCGCAATGTTGCACCAGGTCTCCACGTTGTTGATGTTGGTCGGCTTGCCCCACAGGCCCTTTTGTGCAGGAAACGGCGGACGGGGATGCGGCCGGCCGGGCTGGCCTTCCAGCGAGGCGATCAGGGCGGTTTCCTCGCCGCACACAAACGCTCCCGCGCCCTGCACCAGCTCGATGTTGAAGTTGAAGCCGCGGTCCAGGATGTTTGCACCCAGCAGGCCGTACTCGCGCGCCTGCTCGATGGCGCGTTCCAGGCGGCTGACCGCCAGCGGGTACTCCGCGCGCACGTAGATGATGCCCTGGGTGGCGCCGGTGGCGTAGGCGCCGATCACCATGCCCTCCAGCAGCGAATGCGGATCGCCTTCGATCTCGTTGCGGTTCATGTAGGCGCCGGGGTCGCCCTCGTCGGCATTGCAGATGATGAACTTGCTGTCGGACTTCGCCTTGGCCAGGAAATCCCACTTGTTGCCGGTAAGGAAGCCGGCGCCGCCGCGTCCGCGCAGCCGCGAGGCCTTGATCTGTTCGATCACGTTGTCGGCCCGTCCGTCGATGAGAACTTTGTAAAGGGCCTGGTAGCCGCCCACCGCGATGTATTCCTCAATGTCGGAGGGATTGATCAGCCCGCAATTGCGCAGAACAATCTTCTTCTGCTGCTTGAAGAACGGAATCGCATTCCAGACAGGGATTTCCGGATAGCCTTGCCCGTATTTCAGATGCGCGGTGATGTGATCCCAATCCTCAATCTTGCAGTAAACGAGATCGGCGGGAGCTTTGCCGGAAGAGACGCCTTCCAGAATGCGCGCGGCGTCGTTGGCCTGCACGCGGTGCAGCACCAGCAGGGGATTGCCGGGCAGCCGGAAGGTCACCAGTGGTTCCTGGAAGCAGGAACCGAAGCAGCCCACGCCGGCCAGCATCACATCGAGCCCGTCGCGCTGGATGGCCTCATTCAGGGCGTGAAAAACCTCTTCGGCGCCATTGCCGCGGCCGCAGGTCCCCATGCCCACGGTCAGGCGCGGGATGGAAGGCATGAGCTTGGCCAGGCCCGATTCGCGAACCGCGTTGAAGCTGCCAATGTCCAGAATGCGCGGCATTATTTCCCCCCTCTGGTGAGAGTTTTGATCTCCCTGAGCAGCGTGCGCTCGTTCACATGGCTGAGGATGTGGTGGTTGACTTCGGCCACCGGGGCCAGCGCGCACTGGCCAAAGCAGGCCACGGTGCGCAGGGTGAAACGGCGGTCGGCTGTAGTCAGCGCCAGCTTGTCGGCGTCGTTGGCCTCGTTCTGCTCGGGATCGCTGAGCCCCAGGTCCAGGCACACCTTGGCCAGCAGATCGCGGGAGCCGCGGGTGTGGCAGGCGGTTCCGCGGCAAACGCAGATCACGTTGTCGCCCTGCGGATCGAGGTTGAAGAGCGCATAAAAGGTCGCTGTGGAGTAGATCGTGGAAGGGGGAATCCCGGTCTGATCCGCGATGTAGCGCAGGGCTTCGAGGGAGAGGAATTTGTGCGCGTTGGCGGCTTGCACCGTTTCCAGAATCCCCAGCAGCGCGCCGGGGTGGCCTTCATGTTGGGCAACCGTCTGGTCGATCAACAACTTTTCGTGGGGACTCAAAACATCGCTGGCTACACTCTGCATGATTCCTCCGCTTGCGGCCTGAGCCAGTTCGCAGCCCGGCCAGTACATCCGGCAGCCGGACGGGGCAGGGCCAGGGGAGCGCTCAATGCGCAGTCCTGATTCCGGTCCTGGCCCACGGCTTTGAAGATCGTGTTTCCGCAGTTGAGCGTACGGGCTGGCGCATGGGGAAGGCGCTGTACCGCCCCGCATTCTTCGGGACGCAGTTCCACCCGCGTGGCCTGAAAAACGGCACACACTTCGTGCACAAACAAGATGGAGTGACGGGATGGAGAGGAAGACATACGCCGATCCCTCCTCACAGCCAGACGATTTTCCGGGAGAAGAGGGAGAAGGTATGAGAGCGTTCGCCTGAAAAAACCGGCCTGCGCAGCAATCGAGAAAGCTACGCTTCAGCGTTCGGCGCGACCCCAGGAGGTTTCTCCCCGGAAATGTCCGCTCGCAACATTGACACCACCATGCGGTACCGTGATGTGTCTTGTATCACGTCGGTTTGTGATGGCCGGCAGAGTGCTCCGCCAAGCCTATTTACTGGCGGGTGCCCCAAGTATCAAGGAAGTGAATCGCGCCACTGAAGGTGGGTGCCCCGGGTCCCTCGCATTTGGGGACCCGGGAAACCGTGAACCCGGACCGGATCATTCCCTAACTTCTGACGTTCCGGTTGTATGACCGGGCGGCTGGCCCCGGACCCAGGCAAGTAAATAGCGCCACTGAAGGCGGGTGCCCCAGGTCCCTCGCGTTTGGGGACCTGGGAAACCGCGCTGTGAGACCCGTTATTGGGCGGGCTGTGTAACTGCATTCTGTTGCAAGGTAACCGCAGTCTGTGCCAGGAGCCTGCTGTTCGCCGATGCGCCAGTATTGAGGGCGATCAATGTTTCGCCCAGAACTACTCCCTCAAAGTGGGCGGTGGTTCCAATGGCCACGCTGCCGCCGACCTGCCAGAAGATATTCTTGGCCTGTGCGCCGCCTCGCAGGGTGATTCTGGTAGCGCTTGCTTGTTTGAGATTTTTCGCAATCTGGAAGATCCAGACATCGTTGGGTCCGCCCGCGAGCGTTACATCCGTTGCGATTGAAACTGCACTGCCCCATTTGTAAAGGCCGGGAGCGAGTGTCAGTCCGCCAATCTCTCCGGCGCCCAGTTCCGTAGCATCGGGAAGCGATCGCCCTGCCGCGTCGGCGTACGCGAATCCCATGTCGCCTACAGCTGTGGTCAATAAACTAGGGCTAGTGATTCTGCATGGCAGTGGGCCGGCCGCGTTGACTGTGTACACCATGCCTGCTACTTCAGTGCACCTTAACAGAAGTGCAGCGCCGGTGATTGGGCTGGTTCCAACATTCCCAACGATGGAAGAAGCATAGACGTCCGTGATTCCTGTTTTTGTCAGAATCGCAAAGGTTCCTGCGGTGCCAAGGTCGACTGCCGCTTGACCGGTAAACGGCTTGGCGCTGGTGGTGAAGCTCCATTCAACGGGATCGGCAATCGCAGTGCCACCGGCGCTCTCGGCCGCCTTCGTAATCGTGGCTGTGTATTTTGCATCCACGCGCAGGGCCGATTCCAGAGGGGTAAAAGTCGCCACCGTATTTGCCGCATTCATGGCGACGGTGCCTTGCACGTTGTTTCCGCCCGAATCCTTCAGAGTGAAGGTCAGTAGCGCTCCGGCGGGATCCGAATTGAGTGTTGCCGGATTCATGGGCGCGCTGAAGGTTGCGGACACTTCCGTGCCGGTCACGATGTTCTTGCTGCTATTGGTGCTGGTTGGTGTATTCACAACTCCATTGCTTGGGTTCGTGGAACTTACGGTAACTGCTTGTGCAAGAGTGGGAAACGCCAGTCCGGTCAAAACAGCGGCCAGAGGTAGTGCGGCAAGCCAGAATTGTGGCTTCAAGGAGCTTTTAAATCTCTTCATTTTTCTTCTCTTCCATCGAGTTGCGACAACAGTTGACCTTGAACCTGGGAGTAGTTTTTACCCGGCTGAGAGTCCGACACTGTAATTTAGAAACGTTTGAATACCCGACTCAAGCCATTAGACCGGTTCCACGTCTGAATGCGCACCCAAAGATAGCGCAGGATACCGGAGAGCAATGCGATCCGTATCACGGCAATCTATATCACGCCTCTTTCGATAGGTAAGGCCACTGGCTGCCGGTTGTATGGCTGTGTCGGCTGCCGAGGTGCTAGTACTTAGACATCGAAGCTCAATCCTACACACTGCAATTCCTGCGCCAATGTGATCATTCCAAAGTCGAAATACCTATCCGGTTCATATGGCTCGACTTATACTGGGAGACCGGGATGAAATGGATCCAGGCCGAAGTTTCCGTCGGCCGCTGGCTATGTAATTTCTATCAAAATGCATGTTTCTTACACGGTAGAGGCGGACAATAACGGGCTATACGGTTCTGCTATTCTGTCTCGCCGGGGTCCAGGCTAGCAGAGGGTTGATGTCCGGATAGCCGACCAACCATCCCATACCGCCGACCTAACTCCTCCGGCCCCACCATTACAACCGCTCTCATCACCATCGCATCCGCTGTCATCCTGACGCCCAGCGGAAGGATCTGCCGTCGCCCTTCATGCCTTCATTCGATCCAGCGCTCTCCGGTAATCCGCAGGCTGGGTGGGAGACCACGGACTCGATCATCCGTTTCCCGTCTTCTTTTTACGCCTGCCCCTGCAAGCCCGCTTTTCCTCGGCCCGTCAGGCCATTTATGCGTCGGCGGAGTTCTCAAACTCCGCGGTACGGCGTGCGCAGGCGCTTTTTAGCGGTGTCGGCGCGGTTAGTGTTTGGGCCGGCATCGATGGCCGCCTGGTAGTCGCGGATGGCAAGCTGACGCTCTCCGTTCAGATCGCGGCACTCGCCGGCGTCCAGAAGCGAACGAATCTTCAGTTCCGCGCCCGCATTCTTGGTCCAGGCGGCCTGTTCATAGGCTTGCGCCGCCTCGGCATAGTGGCGCTGGCCGCGCAGGGCATCGCCCAGGCCAAAGTTGGCCAGTTCCATCCGTGCCTCGGCAAAATATCCCGGCCGGGCGTTGTCGGTGACGATCTCCCGATAGGCAGCCACGGCCGCCATCCCCTCGCCCGCGTCCTTGCGCAGGTTCGCCTCTTCCAGGCAGAAGAGGAAGTCGTGGGGATACTGGCTCTTGAGCTTGCGCACCACTTCGATGGCTTCCCGGTACCTGGATTCGCGGCGCAGAAAGAGAGCAATCACGGTGTGCGCCTCGATGTTGGTCACCGCACCCCGATTGGCGTCGTCGTTCAGCATCTCCAGGCCGCGGGACTTGGAGCCGGTAATGCCCATGAAGCCGATCAGAAACTTGAAGGGCGTGGGGAGAGCCCCCACAACATACTCGTAGACTCCGACCACCAGCTTCGCGTCCACATAATCCGGATCGAGCTGGAGGACGCGTACATGGTCGTCCTTGGCCTTCATGGCCAGGCGCATCCCGGCGCCAAAACCGCGCTGAACCATGGCCAGATAGGTGCACTTCAGCGCGCGCGCCCAGCCGCGGGCGTAGAGGGCGTCCACGTCGTTGGAGTTGCGCCCCAGCCGCCAGTCGGCCTCGCGGATGGTCTCGTCTGCCAGCGCCATGATGCGGTCGCGGGTCTTCGGGTTTTCATCCACAATGGCGTGCCGGCCGGTCAGAAAACCGTCGTTGGCGTAGAAGGTGGTGTCCAACAGATCCTGCCGGTAGAGCTCCTGAAAAAGCACAGCGTCCAGCAGCAGAACGGTGCCCTGGGGGTCGCCGGGGTGCATCGCGTGAAAGCGCTCGAAGCGCTCGACGGCGCCCGGATAGTCGAGGTTGTAGAAGTGCTCGAAGGCCTCGCGCACCAGAGGATCGTGGTTGAGAGGATTGGTATGCACCCCGGAAGCACGGCCCAGACCGGCCGCTCCAAAACAAAGAAGCCCAAGCACGCACAACCAGCAGAAAAACTTCTTCAACCCCAAACCCCCTCCTCGTTCCTCGTCGGGCGATGACCCCGCTATCCACATTGTCAGTCTTGCTCTCCAGCGCCTCCCAGCAACCTGCGGGAGCGAAGCAGAAAGCGGCTTTTGAAACGCTTCCGGCTGGAACAAAAAGGAAACTTGCATCTGTTTGACGTTAAACATTCTTGGAAGACACTCAGACACCTCTCTCGTTCCAGCCGGGTTTCCCGACGGCTGCAGCACCCTTTTGAACCAGGAGTCGATCCCGCCAGAGGCCCCGCATCTATTTCAACAAGGACGAATGGAATGAATCGAAACGAGTTGCTGCGACTGTTGCTCAACCAGGCTCAGTTCAATGGATTTGAATTTCGCCGCTGGTTTGTCAATCACGTGGTTCCAACCTGGCCCGGTTCCGAGCAGGCGCTGACCCTGCTGGCCGGCGAGGGACGCCATTTTACTTTGCTTTTCTCCCATGAATTCGCTCGCTGCTTCTGGCGAACGGGCGCGCAGATGAGCTTCATGGTCCCCGCCATCACTTATCCAAGGGTAAACTCCCGCGGCGAGGTGGTCCAGGTGACCCGCAAACCCTACACGCGGCGCAAAATCAAAGCGGACGTCTGGAAGTATCATCTGCGCCAGATGGCTGCCGCCGAAGATCCCATCCAGTACCTTTGCCGGTTTCTGCCCAGGCAGGATCAGGATGCCTTGCGCGAGCCTGTCAAGGAGCCGGTAGCCGTCCACGCCTGAGTTGCCGCCAGGCGCCCGCAGCGCTCTCCAGATTTCCCCGGAGCGGGGCCGGCGTGGCCCGCTCTTGCAAAGAGTCTCGCCTTGGAACGAACATCGATGAAGACTTTCTGGTTCCCCTGTAGGATGAAAATATGCCCATCCCTGAAAGGCTGAAGCCAACCTTCAGCTACGGACGCATCCCGGCGGCGGACCCGCTGGTGGAGGCGCGCAAGCGCCTGATCGTGGCTCTCGATGTGCCCGATGCGGCCTCCGCTGCCCACCTCGTCTGCCAGTTGGAAAACACCTGCCACTGGTTCAAGGTGGGGCTGGAACTGTTTGTCGCCGCCGGGCCGGCCGTTCTCAAACCGCTGGTGGCGCGCGGCCACTCGGTCTTCCTGGATTTGAAATTCCACGACATTCCCAACACGGTAGCCGGCGCGGTGCGCTCGGCAGCCAACCTTGGGGCGCGCATGATGACCGTCCATGCAGCAGGCGGGCCGGCCATGCTGGCCGCGGCGCGCGCGGCGCTGGACACGGTCGCCAATCCGCCTGAACTGCTGGCCGTGACCGTGCTGACCAGCATGGATCAGTTCCAGTTGAATGCCATCGGAGTGGAACGCTCGCCCGCAGACCAGGTGGAACGGCTGGCGCGGATGGGGCTTGAAGCCGGGTTGCGCGGGTTTGTCTGCTCGCCCCGGGAGGTATCCAGTCTTCGCGCCCTGACCGGCCCGGAGGGCGTGCTGGTGATTCCCGGAATCCGGCCTGCGGGCTCTGCCACCGGCGACCAGAAGCGCATCGCCGCCCCCGGCGACGCGCTGCGTCAGGGCGCCAGCTACCTGGTGGTGGGCCGCCCCATTACCCAGGCGCCCGACCCGGCTGAAGCCGCCGAGGCGATTCTCAGGGAAATGGCCGAAGCGCTCTGAACAGAACATTTTTCCTGTTGGTATAGAGTGACACTCTTGCTTGGCCGAAGTGCTTGATCGCCGCAGGAACCAGTAACGCCCTCCCGGTCGGCTGTAGCGTGGACCTCCCGGTCCACGCTGCACTCTGCATCAACAAAAGAACTGCTCTAGTGATCATCACTCAGGCCCGTGATCAAAGGCCGGCCAGGCTGCCGTCGGTTGCTTCAGACTTACATCTGATCGTTACTGGGAAAGAGAAGCTCTTCTTCCGGCTCAATGTGGACCAGCACCTTGGCGACGCGGTTCACCTCGGCAAGCACACAATTTTCCACATCATGCGAGATGGTGTGGCCGGCTCGAACACTCAAATCCCCGTTGACCACCACGTGCAAATCGACATAGTACCTGAATCCCACCTTGCGCACAAAACACTTTTCCAGGCCGATCACGCCCGGAACCATCGCCGCGACCCGCCGCACATGGCCTTCGATCTCAGGCGGAGGGGCCGTGTCCAGAAGCTCCGCCAGAGGCGCTCGGAGCTGACGCCACGCATTGAAGAGAATGACGGGTGAAGCGCACAGGGCCGCCCAATCGTCCGCGCTTGGATTTTTGGTCCAGATGGCAATGGAGATTCCAACGAATGCGAAGGTTGAGGTGATGGCATCGCTCAGGTGGTGCCAGGCATCTCCGCGAACGGCGGTACTGTCGATATTCTCGGCAACCGATGAGACGTAGCGCGAAAGCAGGATCTTCACCACCACCACGGCCAGCAAAACCCACAGAGTGTAGGCAAAGGGAAGCGGGTGCGGCGTGCGGATCAGGGAAATGGCCTCCCCCGCGATGGCGATTCCCGCGGCCCCCAAGGCTAGGCTGACGACCGCAGCGGCAACCGGCTCGGCTTTGCCATGTCCATAGGGATGCTCTTTATCGGGCGGCTTGATGGCCACGCGCAGGCCGAAATAAACGGCGGAAGAGCTGAAAACATCCGAGAGCGATTCGATCCCGTCGGCGAAAAGCGCGAAGGAATGCCCCACAAACCCGGCAAAGCACTTGCACATCGCGAGAAGAAAATTCGAGCCAATGCTGATCAGGGACGAGTGGAGCCCGCGCTGCACTTGCTGTTCGGTATCGGCGGTCGTATCCATGGGGCCATCTCGCGGAAAGCTGAGGTTCCCTCAGCGCCTCTCCGATCTTATTACGGGCCGGAGGGCGGAATGATCTTCCTGTGCCTCAATCGCAAGAAAACACCCAAAGAGGCAGAAAATGGCGGAGTCTTGCAGAATGGGCTGGAGAGAAGCTGTCAAAAAGGCTTGGGGCCGGGTGCTGGGTGCCCCATCCTTCGCGCTCTTTGCGAAGGGTGGGATCGCACACGCTCTGCGTTCCTTCTTTTTTGTTGTGCCGAGAGTTGGCGCGCAAATGAAAGAAGCCCGGCAAACTGCCGGGCTTCCTCCTGCGCCAAAGTTAAAGTAGTGCTTACAGCTTCTCGTAGAAGTCGCATGCCGAGCACGAGATGTAAACGCCGCCGGGGATGCCGCGCTCGCGGTCCTTGACGCGCTTGACGATACGCGTGGGCTTGCTGCACTTCGGACAGTCGGTCGACTTCGTCGTGTCCATTACCTTCTTGCGGTCACCGGTTTTGGCAATCTTGGCCATAGGTTGGGTGTTTCTCCTTCTTGGGGTGTCTCTGCACACACGTGCAACGGAATTGCACGCGGCTTCAACGGCGCGGTCGATGGCGCGCCTTGCAGGAGAGAATTTCTCCCGAACGCAGGCCGACTCGCTCTGTTCAGTTTACATCAAGGCCAGGGAGCACTGTGATGTATCACCGCCGGCAGATCGGGCGCGGCTGGACAGGTTGCGGAAAAACTCGGTCTGGAGGCGGGCGGGGGTTTTAACCCTCGCATAAAGCCAGCAAAATCAACACGGCTTTAGCCGCGGAAAGTATGTTTTTCGCGGGTTCTATCCAGAAATTGCCCTTTTTCTGCAGCATGTGGAGCCATAGGCCAACTCAGAGCTATAGCGGCGGCTCTTCGAAGGCAGACGGCGAAGGAGCGTGCCGGCTGACCGGCGCGCTCCATTCAAGACGACGCATAACCGGTGCGCGAGTTTCGATTCCGCGGGATGCGGTCGCGCGGCGACCAGTGCTACCACCTGTGGAAGTCGACGGTGATTGGAAATGTATCGGTTGAATCGGCCGGGGCGAACTTCCACTGCTTGACGGCTTCGATGGCCGCGGAGACGAATACCTTGTTGGTGCTGGAGGATTCGGCCTTGACGACCTTGCCCGATGGATCCACGGTGGCGTTGACAACGACCGAGCCGGAGATGCCCATTTGCTGTGCGATCGGGGGATAGACGGGGGAAACCTTGTGAACGGCGGCTCTCACCTTGTCTTGAGCATGAAGGGGTGCCACCGTGAACGCTAGCAATGCCAGCGCGAGGACCGGAAATACTCTTAGAAAGCTCGCGAAAGAGGCCCATACATGCCCGCGCCGGATGCAGATGAAGGCAACTACCGTGGTCATAACAAACGCGCAAAACAGTGCAATGCTCATAGGGACGTTCTCCTTAAAATAGAATGGCAGCCGAGGCGGAACGGTGAGCTGTTGCGTGTGCGGCGTGCCCTCCGCCAGCTTGTTGCCTGCTTGCTATCGGCCCGACAAGCCTTCGTCTCTATAGCACCTTCGAGGTATGCTTATCCCCCGTTCGTGTTATTGAATAAAAATCGATTCGGGGTGATTTCCGGCGGCAGAACGCACGCGCATGCCAGGTGCCGCCCATGCGGTTCGATGGCGGGCATCTCCGCTCCAGAGCCCTCCGGCGCGTCGAATTCAGTTGGGCTGGCTGGAGCCGGAGGGCGCAAGCTGCTGCGGCTTGGGCGCGGCAGGCGCAGACTGGGCTGGGCCTTGAGGCTGGCTTGCTGCGGCGGGCTGGGCCGGGGCGGCAGGCTGAGCATCCGGCTCTCCGTCGGGATTGGCGCCGGGCTGCGGGGCGGGTTTGGGCTTGGGGAACTGCACTGGCTTCATCGTCCCTGGGCTGTTGTTCTTGTCGGCTTCCGGCACGGTTTCGCCTGGGGCGCGCAGGCTGGGAGGCGCGGCGGCAGCCTGGGTGTCGGGGTTGCGCTCCACATCGCCCATGGCAACGGTGCGGGTGTGGGAGTCCGCGGGCATCAGCGGCGTGCCGTCAGTGCGCATCAGCCCCAGCACCTCGTCCTTGGTGAAGATCACTGGGGTCTCGCCCATCTTGGCAACCTCAAGGCGAATGACGCGGTTGCCGTTGATGCGGACAAAATCCACCTCCTGAGGCGGGCGGCCGTAGATCCATTCCTCAAAAGGCGTATCGCCTTCGATTTCGCGCGTCTTGTGTTCCGGCTGGCCCTTCGCGAACAGGACCATATCGGTGCTCATGCCGACCATGACGTGGTGGTTCAGGATGGCATCTTTGAGCTTGGTGGGCAGAGTGTCGGTGAATGCCTGGATGGGAGTTTTCACGTCGAACGAGATGAGCGGCGCCAACAGAGCTTTCACCTGGGCGCCGGTCAGCTCGGGAATGTGCCCTTGGAACGCCAGGGTAAGACGGGCGCCGACCGGTTCCGCGTCCTCCCCCTGGACCACCGGGTTCATGGCCGGGCCCATACCAATCTGGACGTGGCGCAGAATGCGGTGCTTCGCGTCAGGCCCGCCGTTGAGCATGAAGATGATCTTGGAGTGGTCGAACTTGATGTCGGTCAGCACCACCCGGTCACCCGGTTTGGCGCACAACCCTTCGCCGGTCACCATGTTCAGGTAAGCTTCCCCGGCCGGCTCCAGTTTGCCGTTGGCCACCAGCGTCAGCCCCTTGTGGCCGCGCGGAAAGGGGCGCATGGCAAAGCCCTGCTCAGACTGGAGCAGGCGGATCAGTTCCAGGCGCGTTTTGGCGTCGAGTTCAGAGTTGGTCAGGGGAACGCTGGTGGGCTGAATCTGCTGAAAGCGGCGGTCCACGCCTACGGTTGCGCCGGTGGAGTTGTTGCTGACCGCACCGGTATGGGTGTCGACGGTGATGACCTGGGAGGCGGCAGGGTGGGCACAGAACAGGCCCGCTGCCAAAAGGAGCACAGTCGGCGGGAAGCGGTTCAAGCAGAATGCGCGAAGCCCCGCTCGGGACCTTGGCCCCGTTCCCCCGAATTTCGTCCACACGGATGGAGTCGTGCCGATCATGGGAACCTCCCACGCCTGCGAACAGCACTCGAACAAAAGATAGCCCGGATCTGGAAGAAAAGGCAAATCGACGTGGAAATGGGACGCATCCAAATGTCAATGCGGCGTTGGAAAAGAGCAAGGACCACTGCCATTCTGAGCGAACGGGGCACCGAATTGCCGCTGTCATCCTGAGCAACTCGACTCGCTACAACGAGTTACGGCTGCAATGAACTGATGCCAACTCGCCAACTCGCGATTTCCGCGAAGCGGAAGCCAACGTGCTGATTTTGTTGATAGAACTCTTCTTTCAACCTGTTTGTTCATAGGGAGCGAACGGGGCCCCGAACGTCTTTCAGTTCGGGGGTGAGCGAAGAATCTGCTTTCGTATCTCCTGATTTCTGGCAAGAACTTCTGGGACAATGTATTCATCCTCTCCGGGTGACGCATGGCGCCATGAAGGACTGCAGTTGCTTTTCTCTTGCTCCCTATTAACCCAACCGGGCCGGATCAACAAGCAAGACAGCTCGTTATCGAACGCTAACTCTTCACAACTCACAAGGAGGCTCAGATGAGCGAATTGAATCTCAAAGATAGGAATTTTGATCGGTTATTTGAAAAAAGTTCTCCGGAGCAGATAAGCGACAATGTGTTTACTTTGGTCGGAAAAGACTTTACGGTTGTTACCGCTGGCAAGGAAGATCACTATAATTCCATGATAGGCAGTGGAGGTGGTTTTGGGCTTCTTTTCATGAAGCCAACCACCTGGTGCATCCTTCGAGCGGACCGTTATACGCTTGAAATCATCCAAAAAGAACAAACATATACTCTGTCTTACTTCCCCAATGAATATAAGGAGAAAATGCTCTTTTTGGGAAGTGAATCGGGAAGACATAGCAGGAAAATGAAAGAAGTTGAACCTGAATTATGCACAGCCTGATCGCGCAAGCGCGGCAGGCCTGCTGAGCGTCGGCGGCGCTCCCGTTGCTGGCGCCTCTCGCTTCTCTTCCGGATTTTGGTTATCCGCC
>Ga0302195_10000417_pt1 | contig 32798 bp, 25 predicted proteins | sample II_Bog_N1_2_FD_198778 | JGI IMG/M metagenome (GOLD analysis project Ga0302195, IMG submission 198778) | Peat permafrost microbial communities from Stordalen Mire near Abisko, Sweden - II_Bog_N1_2 | ecosystem: Environmental > Terrestrial > Soil > Wetlands > Peat | place: Sweden: Abisko...
TGCAGGCGATTACAGGTGCCCACACCCTGACATGCCTCCTAAGCCGCAATCGATCCCGTCGAAACCGTGACGCCCCCATCGTGCTGCATCCAAGGTAGGATGCCAGGTGCGAGCCGGGCCAACTGGCTCGTGCTGCATTTTCCTATTCTACGCCAAATCCTGGTTCACCATGGGAGCTCCCGGTGATAGTGTGGCAAAGGAGCTTTCCATGCAGGACAAAAAAGGAGATGGATATGGTGGAACAGGTGGTACGCCTTACCGTGAGCCTGACAGTGAACGAGGGGCAACTGGATGACTTTAAAAGCATTGCGAACACTCTGACCGAAATCAGCAAGAGCGAACCCGGCACGGTGGGGTATGAGTGGTTTGTCGCCGACGATGGCAAGCGCTTCCGGCTGGTTGAGACCTATGCGGACGCCGCCGCAGTGGAGGCGCACTTTGCGGGGCCGGCGGTCCAGGAGTGGGTGCCAAAACTGGCGGCGGTTTGCAGTGTCGATGGATTTGAGTTTTACGGGGATCCCGGCCCGAAAGTCAGATCTATCGCATTTGGCTTGGGCGCCGACTTCTTTAGGTACTGGATCGGCCTTGGCCGCTGAGGCTATTGCTTTTCCAAATCGATGCTCTCGTACTCGTGGCGTGCGATGGCAGCACGAATCTCAGCCGGGCTCTTGCCCAGCCTGGTCTGCTGATAGGCAAATAAGCCTTCTTTGGCGCAGGTGGAGCATTCCGTGCCGTGAAGCGTCTCAAAGCAGCTGCGCAAACTCGTGTGGCCCAGCGCACGATCGCAGCGGCAGTTACAGGGAAGCTGGTACACCACGTTGCCAACCTTGGCCACCTGCTCATATACATGCTTCTGCCAGGGGTATTGAAAGTTCTCCCCAGCGAGCTTCGCACCCGCGAGGATGGGCGGCAGGCTGGACACCTTGAGCGGGGCGGAGGGGTGGTAGGCGGGAACGTCGTTGGCCGGGTTCGACCACTGGGCATAGCTGGCCAGCGTAAGTGCGAAGACACCTAAACTCAAAACCCAACGGCGATTCATGATGTTCCTCACAGTGAAGCTTCAATTCAATTTTAAATCAGGAAGAAGAGATCCGATCAGGTCGGGTTGCCTGCACAAAAAAAGACGGCACGAACGGTCTAGCTGTTCGTGCCGGGAGGCCAGTGACGCAACTTACTTCCAGCTCCGGTGCGGCAAGCTCTACCGCCTCCATCACTGGAATATATACACCATAGCATAGATTCGAAGGATGTCAAATACTAAAATCGAAATTGTCCGAGAGCGATTAAGATTGCCACCTTGAAGGTGCCTGCCGCATCCAAAACCCAGTAATCCTTTTTGAGCGCGATGGAAGGCGCAAGAAGCATGGCTCCTGAAGAACCGCAAAACTCTTTGGAATCAAATAACTTATCTGCACCGCAGGAAGCCTCTGCCGCAGGCGCCAACTGGCTCCGGCTGGGAGCGGTAGCCGCCGTTTCGGTGCTCGCGGGCGGCTTGGCTGCCGCATGGTGGTACAGAAGTACCCTCAAAAAGCTACACCAGGCGGAGAAATCCGCGCCAAATCCAGATTCCTGGATTCCCGGCGAAGATTTGGCCGAGTAGGCCGAGCCATCCACTTAAAGAAAGTCGTCCCACGGAGAGCGGGCTCGGCCAGGATTAAGCCACCTTGTCGGCTCCGGCCGCAATCGCGAAATCTTTCCCGGTGAGCCCACCGGCGTCATGGGAAACCAAGGCAAGTTTCACCCGGTTGTAACGGATATCGATATCCGGGTGATGCCCGGCCTCTTCGGCCACGTCGGCAACCTTGCCGACAAAGCTGATCGCCTCGCGGAAGGTTTCGAACTTGAAGGTTCTCACCAATTCACCGTGCTCGATCTTCCAGTCAGGGCGTAATTTCAGATGGGACTCTATTTCTGTAGCGGAAAGTGTGCTCATTTTTTCTCCATAAAGCGAACAGTCCATCGTATTTGCCGCAGACGGCACACACAGGTCAAGAATGCTCATCGAGAGAATCGAGCGGCTCAGCTTGCCGGGGGGATTGGGGTATGGGATATGTCGAAAGTCGAGAATCGCTTGTTCTGCCCGGTAATCTCGGATCGCAATTCGAGCCAAAGCTCATTGGGGATTTTTAGAAAGACCTCAATCACCCCTGGATCGAACTGAGAGCCGGAACATCGCAAAATCTCCCCCCGCGCCACGTCGAAGCTGCGCGCTTTGCGGTAGGGCCGGTCACTGGTAATGGCATCCAGCGTGTCGGCGACCGCAAAGATACGGGCGCCGATCGGAATCTGGCCTCCGCGCAATCCGTTTGGGTATCCACCACCGTCGAAGTGCTCCTGGTGGGAGTAGACGATCTCCGCTGCCTCTGACAGGAAAGGAATCTTGCGCAGCATGTGATAGCCGCGCGTGCAATGATCGCGCATCACTTCCTGTTCCTCCGGGTTCAGCGTGCCCGGCTTGCGTAGAATCTCGTCCGGGATAGCCATCTTCCCGATGTCGTGGAGAAAGGCCCCGCGCGCGATCACCTTGATCTCCGCGGGTGTGATTCCGATGGCTCTGGCAAGAGCGATGGTGTACGCCGTGACCCGCTTGGAATGCCCCTCGGTTTCAGAATCCTTCAGATCGAGCGCATCTCCGAGAGCTTCTAGGGTTACGTCATACGAGTGCTCCAGGTCTTCCATGGCCTGGCGGAGCATTTCGGTCCGTGCCCGCACCACCTGTTCCAGATTCTGCTGGTAGTTATGGCTCTCCTGCAGGGCCTGCCGGTGTTCCAGCGCGCGCTGCACGGTGCTCACCAGGTGTTCCCGCTCGAACGGCTTCAGCAGGTAGTCGTAGGCTCCGCGGCGCATGGAATCGATAGCCACGCTGATATCGTGAATTGCCGTCACCATCACGACGGGAAGATGCGGCTGCTGCGCGTGCACGCGTTCCAGGAGGGCGATCCCGTTCCCGTCCTGCATGACAATGTCCGTCAGGACCAGGTCGAAGGAATTCAACTCCAGGGTCTCAAATGCCTCACGGCCGCAAGATGCCATCTGCACGTCATACCCCTGGCGCTCCAATGTGGCGCCGATCATCGAACGGACATGCGCTTCGTCATCGACCACCAGAATTCGTGCCGGCCGGCGCGTCCGCGCGGAGCTGTGCGCGTCTGACTCTGCGCGAGCATTTGCCGTTGGGTCCGGTGACCCCGTTTCAGCCAGTCTCAATGCCAATTCATCCCCCTGGTGGATCGTCGCCAGCCGAGTCAGTAGCTCAAAAGCGACGCCCCCCGAAACCATCCCTACCCTGTCTTAAGCATGAACTTATTAAACCGCAATTGAGATTGTTCCGGATAGCCCTGCACCTAACAGCTTACCTTTTCGAAGCCTTTCGCATATGCCCACCCGAGTCCGCAGTGAATCGATTTTTCTCTCGATCCAGCCTCGCCACCCCTGGAATGTCCCAGAGGATATTATCGGCTTATCTTCACGATACGTTCAATCAAAGAAAACGGAAATGGGAATGTGGGCTTCGTTCTGAGCCCTGAGCCAACTTTGGAATCTTCCGGCTCATTCCGTCTTCGCCGCCGGTGCCTGCGGGCTCCGTCTCATGACGGTACGCTCCCAGGTATATCCGCGCAAGCCAGGGTTCGACCTGCAAAAATCGGAGCCCAACCGGGAGGCCATCCTGGGTAACTTGAAGCTGAAGCGGTCCGCCTGCAAGTCACCTGCAACCGCAAGCTATCCACAGATAAGCCATCAGACTATTTTTGTGCGCCATCCCGAGCGCGCCTCGCGGTTGCCCAGCCTTTCTTCGTGATTTGATGAGCTCTTGCCACCGCCAGGGAACCCTCCGGAACGGTTTGGGTGATGCAGGAGCCGGCGCCAATGTACGCGCCATCCTCCACGCTGATCGGAGCCACCAGGGTTGAGTCGCTTCCGACAAATACGCCCTTCCCGATCCGCGTTTCATGCTTGCGAACGCCATCGTAGTTGCAGGTAATGACGCCTGCCCCGATATTTGTCTCTTCGCCGATCTCAGCGTCACCCAGGTAGGTCAGGTGACCGGCCTTGACTCCTCTGCCCAGTTTGGCCTTCTTGGTTTCCACAAAATTCCCAATGTGGACGTCTTCGCCGATTTCGCAACCCGGCCTAACCCGAGCAAATGGACCGATCTGGGCTCCGTTTGCAATTGTGCTTTCCGCCAGCACGCAACTCTGCCGAACCAATACGTTATTGCCCAGCGTGCAGTTCTCAATCACCGTGTACGACCGTATCCGGCAGTCGGTCCCGATGCGCGTGAGCCCGAGCAACTGCACAAATGGCTCAATGATGGTGTCGGCGGCAACCTCCACATCCGCGTCAATCACGCAGGTCTCCGGACGGAAAATGGTCACTCCCGCAGCCATCAGCCGGTTGGCAGTCGCCATGCGCAGCATCGCATCCAGGGCCACCAGTTCCGCAATTGTGTTGGCTCCCAGCAACCGGTCAGGTTCGCTGGTCTTGAGGGCGATCACCCGCTCACCCGCCGTGTGAAGAACCTTGGCCATATCCGTCAGATAGAGTTCACCGTGTGGGTTGTCTGTGGTCAGCTTTTCCAGGTGAGCCAGCAGCGTGTCAGTACGGAAGGCATACAAGCCCAGGTTGATCTCGCGCAAGGAAAGCTGTTCCGGCTCGAGCATTTTCTGCTCGACAATGGCAACAACCTCGGCAGGGTCCGCCGAAACTTTGCCGTCTGAGTTGGAATCCACGGATGGGTGAATGATCCGCCCATAGCCTGTCGGGTATTCGGGCTCGGCGGAGACCAGCGTCATCGGCGCGTCTTGCTCCTGGTGGAACTTCCACAGCATGGTGAGATCTTCGGGCTGAATCAGCGGCACATCGCCGGAGAGAACCAGGATGTTCTCGTAGCCTGCGATCGCGTTGCTCGCGCTCTGGATTGCGTGTCCGGTCCCGCGCTGCACCGTCTGCTCCACAAAGCGGATGCCGGTGGAGGACACAGCGGCCTTCACCATTTCCGCCTGATGCCCAACAACCGCATAAATATCGCCGGGATCGGCAATATGCAGCGCCGCGGAGATCACGTGTTGCAGAAGCGGCTTTCCACCAACCTCGTGCAGCACCTTCGGACGGCGGGACTTGAGCCGGGTCCCCTTTCCCGCCGCCATAATCACTACCGCCAGTTTCGGGCGAGATCCAAGCTCCGTCTCTATCGCCCTTTTCGTTCCGTCACTCACTGTGTCTTCTCCGTGGGGCCACCCGGTCCTTTCGGCATAGGAATCGTGATGTCGATCGGATGCGGCGTCCCCAGGTTCAGCTCATCGAGCCCTGGTTTGATCTCCGGCCCATTGCCCACCACCAGCACCGCGAGTTTCTCTGGGTGGACATATTTTTTTGCCATCGCGGTCACATCGGCCACAGTCACTTTTTCCAGCGCCGCCTTGTAGGTTTCAAGATAGTTGGCCGGATAGCCGTAGAACTCCAGCCGCTCTCTTTCCGCAAGTACCTTCACCGGAGTGTCGTACCGGAACAGGAACGAGGTGAGAAGGTTGTCCTTTGCGCGGTCGAGTTCCTCCTGGGTGAAGGGACGGGTGTTCAAACCTGCAATCTCGCCCATTGCCGCTTTGGTAGCTTCCACGGTTGTTGCGCTTTTGGTCAGCACCACCACGCGGAAGACGGCCGGATGATCGTAGGCAAACGAGAAACCGCCGCCGACCTCGTACGCCAGTCCCAATTCGGTGCGCACCTTCTGGAAAAGCCGGCTCGCAAATCCGCTTCCCAGAATCTCATCCATTACCACCAGCGCGGGCACATCGGGATTGTGGCGGTCGATGCCAAGGCCCATGATCTGCACGTCGGATTGGTTCACGTCTTCCTTGTTGATGAAGGAGAGGCCCGGTGTGGGGCCGGGGAAGGCGTCATTACGGGGCGGTTCGGGCTTCGCTGTCGGCAGCCCCTCAAAGGCCGCGCGCAGCTTGGCCTCCATTGCCACCGGGTCAAAATCGCCGCTGATCCCGATAATTAGCTTTCCGCCAATCGTCCGGTCATGCCAGGCTTTCAAATCCTCCACCGTTACACTGCCGATACTGGCCAGCTCCGGTTGCCGCGTGTAGGGGCTGTTTGCGCCGTAAACCAGCTTCGCCGACTCACGATCCGCGATCCCCGATTCCTCGTCGTTTCGCCGGACAATCCCCGCTGCTTCCTGCTGCTGGGCGAGTTGCAGTTTTTCAGGGTTGAATTTCGGGTGCAGAAGCAGATCGAGGGCCAGGGCGAACACCTGGTCGGCATCGCCCTTCAGCGAGTCCCACGCCACTGCTGTCGAGTCGTCGTCCCCGGCGGTTTCAATATGCGCGGCTTTCGACTCAAGAAGGTCGTCCAGTTGGTCGCCGTCCATTTTGGCCGTTCCGCTGGTTCGCCACGCCTGACCGTAAAGGCCCACCAGGCCCGCCTTTGCCGGATCCTCGTCACGCGAGCCGCCAGGGATCAGCACTCCCCCGGACACAAACGGCAATTCATGATCTTCCTGGAGGAAGATGACGATACCGTTTTTGAGTTCAATCCGCTTGGGCTCCTGAGGCTTGAAGTCGTGCAGTTTCGGCACCGGGATTTTCTCCCATGGCTTATTCTGCTGGGCATTGAGTGCTACTGGACCATTGAACGAACCCCAAAGAACCCCTACCAGAAGCAAAAGGCGCAATCCAAACCGACCACCGATCACTGACCACTGACCACTCAACGGGCTCTTCATTGCGCGCCTCCATCATTCTTCGCCGCGGCTGCGGGAGCTTCAGTCACAATTTCCGCGCTGGTGCGGTTGCCGGCCACAAACACTTTGTTGGCCACGCGCCGGATATCGGCCTTGGTCACCTTGTCCACCTTATCCAGTTGCGTGAAGAGTTCCCGCCAGTCGCCATACCGGGTCTGGTATTCGGCCAGGCTGTTTGAGAGCCCCTGGTTATCGGCCAGCCCACGCAGCAAATCGGCTCGCGTCCGGGTCTTGAACATCGCCAGCTCATCGTCTGTTACGTCCACGGTTTTCAGCTTTTCAATCTCCTTGTGGATGGCGTCGCGCATCTGGTCAGGAGTATGTCCGGGCAGGGGAACCGCGTAGAACGCGAAAAGGCCTGGATATTTGTCGCCTGGAAATCCGCTGAACCCCTCCGCTTCCGCTGCAATCTGCTGGTCGCGCACCAGACTGCGATAGAGGCGCGAAACGCGCCCATTCGACATGATGTCGCCGATGGCGTCATAAACCGCGTCATCCGGGTCGTGGAAATCCGGCCGGTGGTAGCCTTCGAGGTAAAACGGCTGCGTCTGCTCGCGGATGGTCACCGACTTTTCGGCAAACTGCTTCGGCTCCACTGTGGTCATTTCTTCAGGCTTGGGGCCGCCGGGAACCTTGCTGAAGTACTTCTCCAGCAGCGGCATCACTTCCGCAGCTTTCACATCCCCGACTACAGAAACCACGATGTTCGAGCCGACGTAGTATTTCTTGTGGAACTCCATGGCCTCCGTAGCGTTGATTTGGCTCACTTCGCTGGGCCAGCCGATGGCGCTGCGACCATAGTTGTGCGCCACATAGGCCGTGGCCAGGAACTGTTCCACCAACCGGCCAATCGGATTCGAATCGGTGCGCATGCGCCGCTCTTCGACGACCACGTCGCGTTCCTTGTAGAACTCGCGCGGCACCGTGTCGGATAAACGTGCGCTCTCCAGCCAGGCCCAAAGCTCCAGCCGGTTTTCCGGCATGGACCAGAAAAACATGGTCTCGTCCATCCCGGTCTGCGCGTTCAGCCCTTCTGCCCCATTGCGCTCCGCCACATCGGTAAACTGGTTTGGGATCACGTACTTGTGCGCCTCAGCCTGCGCCTCGAGAAAGGCCTTTTTCAGCTCGGCCAGCTTCTTTTCGTCGCGTCCCACGGCTTTCAGGTACTCCGCCTCGTACGCGTCGTTGGCCGCCTCCACTTTCTCAAGCGCAACCTTCTCGGTCGCATAATCGGTGGTGCCAATCTGGCTGGTTCCCTTAAAGGCCAGGTGCTCGAACATGTGCGCCAGGCCGCTTTCGCCCGAGGGATCGTCCACATCGCCGGCGTCGACAAAGGTCGTATAGCTGAAAACCGGCGCATCGTGCCGCTCGCAAACAATCAGAGTGAGCCCGTTGGGAAGTACCTTGGTGGTGATTCTCTGCTCGAAACTCTTCAAATCCTGTGCCTGGGCGCCCGCAAAGGCCATCGCTGCCACGGTCAGTGGCAAAACCCCATTCCGAAACCACAGAAGAACTCTGCTTTGCATCCAATCTCCTTGATGTGGATCCGCGAAACCGGAACTCCGCACTCTTCCAAGCTAGTGCCCTTTACCGGAGCGGGTCAAACCGGCGCGGTTCGAACTCATTACGCCGTCCCCTAACCGGCTTTTGTCCGGTCCGCGCGATGCAAACGAATTGAAAACTGGATATCATTGACTATGACGTCTTCTTCTTCCCCATCTCCGCCGCCTATCGGTCGTCGCCGCTTCCTCCAGGCAGGCCTGTGCGGAGCTGCTGGAGTGGTTCTCTATCCTGGCGAGATCGAGCGTCACTGGATCGACGTCACAAATCGCGAATTCTTTTTGCGGGGCTTGTCTCCAGGCATGAACGGAATGCGTGTCGTGCAACTCAGTGACATCCACCTGGACGACTTTACCGAGCCGTACTTCCTCCGCCAGGTGGTTGACCGCGTCAACCGCTTGCAGCCTGACGCGGTTTTTCTCACCGGCGACTATGTCAGCGATATCCTTGGCAACCAAAAGTTCTCAATCGGAGCCGCATGGCAATGTGCCCACATCCTGAGCGCAATCCAGTGCAAGAGGATCTACGCAATCCTCGGCAACCATGACATAGCCGTCGACGCAAATCAGGTGACTGCGGCGCTCGAAGCCAACGGCATTCCCGTACTTCGCAATGCCTGCCTGCCATTGGACTTTTCCGGCAGCCGAATCTGGCTGGCCGGTCTTGACGATATTTTGGAAGGCCATCCGGATCCTGATCTGGCGATCCCGGCATCCATCCGCAATCGGCCCAACGAACCCGTCATCCTGTTGTGCCATGCGCCAGACTACGCTGACATCCTGATCAGCCATCCGGCCGCCAAATCGGTTGCCCTCATGCTGAGCGGCCACACCCACGGAGGTCAGGTCCGGCTGCCGTTCTTTGGCGCTGTCGAACTTCCCGACTGGGGCAGAAAGTATGTCGAGGGTGCTTTCCGGTTCGGCGCCATGCAACTCTATGTCAATCGCGGCATTGGCACCATCGGGGTACCGTTTCGCTTGAATTGCCCTCCGGAAATCACCGTCCTCACATTGCGTTCCGCCTGAATTCAGGTCGGCCTCCGGAATACGCGAGATCCCGAGAACTGCCAGACCGGCTCTCGCGTAACTTTCCTCGATGAGAAATGGGATGCGCTGTTGGGTGTTTCAGGTGTTGAGTGTCCTGCTGATTACTTTCTATCGGCGGCCTCTTGAATCGCAGGAGGACCTTTCCTTACTTACCCCGGCGCACCTTCTGCGAATGAAAACACTGCATCCCCGCCGGAACCGCCATCCAGTCGCTGCCCAATTCTTGATAACATGAACACTCCATGACCCTGGCCCCCGCGAATCGTCGACGTCTGAAGCCGGTCCTGCGCGCAATCGTCGAGATTGCATTCATCGTCTTTCTCTTTTATTCCAATCTTTTAATGGGCGAATTCACCGTTTCCAACGGTCACGGCAAGTCCCTGGCTTACGCCTTCAGCGACATCCTGACCCTGACAAATTTCGTCATCGCGCTCATCTCCGCCCTTGTCGGCTACATCGTCTTTGAACATCTCCGAAAGAAGTTGTAACTGCAGCCAAGTTGGCAGATTCTTTCCTTTCCTTGACCACACCCGGCGCTGTTCCGTATCCTTCGAGGGTTCCTGTAGGGTGGTGCGTCGCACCTTCCAGCCCGCCCGTGGGAGGGTACGCATGAGCGCCACTTCTTCGCTTGCAACACCCGCCCAGCCTGTTCCCGCTGTCAGCCTTCCGTTCCTTGTCCGCCGCGCCGCGGTACTCGGCGCAGGAACAATGGGCTCGCGGATCGCCGCTCACCTGGCCAACGCCGGCATTCCCACAGTTCTCCTCGACATGGTTCCCGCGGGCGAAGCCGTAAAGAACAAGCTGGCACTCTCGGCGCTCGATGCCCTGGCCAAAGCCAGGCCAGCCGCCTTCTATGATGCTTCCCTGGCCGCGCTCATCACGCCCGGCAATTTTGATGAGGACCTGCCCAGGCTCGCTCAATGCGATTGGGTGATCGAGGCCGTTGCCGAGAATCTGGCCATCAAGACTTCTCTGCTGGAGCGGGTCATGCCGCATCTTTCCCCGCGAGCCGTGCTCACCACCAACACCTCCGGTCTGCCCGTGTGTCAGATCGCCGCCGGTCTATCCTCCCATCGCGATCGCTTCTTCGGCACTCATTTCTTCAATCCCCCGCGCTACATGCGGCTGCTTGAAGTCATTCCCACTGCGGAAACCGATCCGGCCGTAGTCGCCGCCTTTTCCGCCTTTGCCGACCGCGCGCTCGGCAAGCAGGTTGTTCGCGCCAACGACACGCCCAACTTCATCGCCAACCGCGTCGGCGTCTCCGTCATGTTCACCGCGGCCACGCTGATGCTGCAGCAGGGGCTGACCATCGAAGAGGTGGACGCCCTCACCGGGCAGGCACTTGGTTGGCCCCGCACCGGCACCTTCCGCCTCGCCGACATGGTCGGCATCGATATCCTCGCCCACGTGGCTGCCAACTTTCCACAGGGCGTCACACAGGGTGGCTTTTCCGCCGTCTTGGAAGAGATCATGAAACGGGGCTGGCTGGGTGACAAATCCGGCCAGGGCTTCTATAAGAAGACCCGCGGCGCCGATGGCAAGGAAATTCGCCAGGTGCTCGATCTGGCCACCTTCGAATACCGTCCCGTCGCCAGACCCGCGCTGCCTGCTCTCGAAATGGCCAAGAATGCCGCCACGCTGCCCGAGCGCCTGCGGCTCCTCCTGGCTAACGATCCAAAAAAAGACAGAGCCGCAGCCTTTCTCTGGCCCTTCGTCGCCTCGCTGTGGAACTTCGCCGCCGACCGCATAGGCGAGGTGGCGAACGATGCGTTCTCCATTGATGAAGCCATGCGCGCCGGATTCAACTGGGAGCTTGGCCCCTTTGAAATGTGGGACGCCGCCGGCGTCGAGTCCACCGTCACGCAGATGAAGTCGCTCGGGCTTCCGGTCAGCTCACGCGTCGAATCTCTGCTGGCTGCCGGCAAGTCTTCCTGGTACGCGACTGACGGCCGTGCCTGTTTTCAGCCCGCTACAAACCAACTCGAGCCAGTGCCTGCCGTTCCCGGCCACGCTCGCGCAGCCGATTTTCGACGCTCCAACGGCGTCATCCGTTCCAACGCCGGTGCCTCGCTCATCGATCTCGGCGACAACATCGCATGCATCGAGCTTCACTCCCTCAAGAACGCCATCGGCGGCGACGTGCTGTCGATGATTTCCTCCGTGCTCAAGCCGGACTCCGACGCGGTCCGCGACTTTGCCGGCTTTGTGATCGCCAGCGACCGGGAAAACTTCTCAGTGGGCGCCAACCTGATGCAACTGCTTCTGGCCGCGCAGGAAGGCGAATGGGACGAACTGGCTGGCGTGATTTACAACTTCCAGCAAATGACTGCTGCCATCAAGTTCTGTCCTCGCCCGGTCGTGGCCGCTCCCTTTGGCCTTACCCTCGGCGGAGGGGCAGAAATCTGCTTGCACGCAGCGCGCCGCCAGCCCCACGCGGAAACCTATATCGGCCTGGTCGAGGCAGGCGTCGGCCTCATTCCAGCCGGAGGCGGCACCAAGGAGATGCTCCTGCGCGCCGTCGACTCGGCTGTCGCGATTGCCCCGCCCGATCCCCGCGACCCGCCTTCACGCTTTGCGCAATCCTCTGAGATGAACTCCGCGCTGCGCCGCGTCTTTGAAACCATTGCCCTCGCCAAAACTTCAACCTCCGCCGCCGAGGCCCGTCCGCTTGGCATGTTAGCCCCCGCCGACCGGATTACCATGAACCGCGAGCGTCAGCTTCTCGACGCGAAAACCCAGGCGGCCGCCCTTGCTGAAGCCGGCTACACCGCCCCTCCGCCCCGCACGCAGGTCCCCGCTCCCGGTACCGCCGCACTGGCCACTCTTGAAACCGGCGTTTTCCTCATGGGCGAAGCTGGATACGCGTCTGCCCACGACCAGAAGGTGGCCAAATGGGCCGCATACATCCTCTCTGGCGGCCGCGTGACCGCCGGCTCACCCGTCAGCGAGCAGTACCTGCTTGACCTGGAGCGCGAGGCATTTCTTTCCCTTTGCGGCGAGCGCAAGACACAGGAGCGCATCGCCCACACCCTCAAGACTGGAAAGCCGCTGCGGAATTAAGCATGAAAGCAACGCTCACGCTGATCTCGGTTGCGTCTTTCGCGATGGGTGCTTTCACTGCCGCAGGCCAGAGCTCCGCGTTTTCGTCGCCGCAGCTCCATCCATCTCAACTGAATGAATCCGGCCAGATTCTCATCGATGGCCACTCGACTCCATACTTCATCCGTCATCTGCCGGTAAGCTCCTTTCCTGACCTTCCTCTTCCCGTCCAGGAGACTCTCAACCACCGCGGCTGCCTCATTCCCCAGACCTACGAAGCCCACCAGCCGGAAAATGTTGTCGCCGCACGATTTGAACGGCCCGGCTCCCTTGACTGGGCCGTTCTATGTTCGGTGCAGGGAACTGTCTCGCTGCTGGTCTTCTTCACCAGTAATCCCGATCAGCCTTTTGTCCTCGCATCCGCGCCCGAGATCCAGCGCCTTCAGGCTCATGGCTCCAGCGGCATTCTCGGCTTCAACTGGGGCATCGATCCTGCAACGCCTAACCAGGTTCATCAGGCTCAGTCAGGCCTTGCCCATCACCCGGCCTGGGTGGACCACGACACCATCGCCGATTCGGTCGTCGATCATCGAACCGTTTACCATTTCTACGCCAAGAATGTCTGGACGCTGCTTGAAATGCCGCAGTAGCGATTTGCGTCTAAATCCTCGAAGGGCTTTGATGTCAACGAATACACCTCGCGACGTGAAACGCTGTTCACTGTTCACTGTCCACTGTTCACTTACCACTGGAGCACCACCATGCCGGAATCCGTTCTCGTCAGCGCCGTTCGTACCCCTGTTGGCCGCGCCCCTAAAGGCGCTCTCTCCACCACGCGTCCCGATGATCTTGCCGCGCTCGCCATCATCGGAGCTCTGGACAGAATTCCTGCGCTGGACAAATCCGAAGTCGAAGACGTGATCCTGGGTTGCGCCCAGCCGGAGGGCGAACAGGGGTGGGATATTGCCCGCTGGGCCGCCCTCCGCGCCGGTCTCCCGGTGAGTGTTCCCGGCGTCACCGTCAATCGCCTTTGTTCCTCCGGCCTCGAAGCCATCGCGCTTGCCAATCTGCGCGTCCGCTCCGGCGAGGACCGCGTGGTGATTGCCGGAGGCGCGGAAACCATGAGCCTGCTCCCCTTCGGCGGCCTCAAACCGAGCCCCAATCCCTATCTGGCCGAGCATTATCCCGCGTCTCTGCTTACCATGGGGCTGACAGCCGAGCGCGTCGCCCGTCATTACGCCATTTCTCGCGAAGACCAGGACGCCTTTGCGCTCCGCAGCCATCAAAAGGCGATTGCTGCTCAGGCAGCTGGACGCTTTATTGACGAACTCATTCCAGTGACGGTGACTATTGCCGTTCCTGGGAAAAAAGCGGGAAAGCCAGAAGTGTCGGAGACACTCTTCTCCGCTGACGAAGGGCCCCGCGCCGATACGTCCGCCGCAGCCCTTGGCAAACTCAAGCCAGCCTTTGCGGCACAGGGAACCGTAACCGCCGGCAACTCCTCGCAGACCTCGGATGGCGCAGCCGCAGTCGTCCTCATGGATTCGGCGCGCGCACAGGAGTTGGGCATCCAGCCGATTGGCCGGCTGGTTGCTTACGCCGCTACCGGTTGCCTGCCGGAGGAAATGGGCATGGGCCCGGTTACCGCGATCCCCAAGGCGTTGAAGAAGGCCGGCCTGACGATGGATCAAATTGGGCTGATCGAGCTGAACGAAGCCTTCGCCGCCCAGGCGCTCGCCGTCCTGCCCGAGTTGGCGCGGAACGGCTTCGAAATCGACCCGGCCCGTGTCAACGTGAACGGCGGCGCCATCGCCCTCGGCCATCCGCTGGGCTGCACCGGCGCGAAACTCACGGCGACGCTGCTCGGCGAAATGAAACGTCGGAAGGTACGCTATGGCATGGTCACCATGTGTGTCGGCGGCGGCATGGGTGCTGCGGGCATCTTCGAGTTGCTCTGATCGGGCGAATGGGGTTGATTTGACTCAGTGGTGGCAGATTAGCGGGAAGAGAGTCGCGATACTGGTGGTTGGTACCTCCGTCGGGCTGTTCTTACTTTCAGGGATCGCCTCTCTGATTTGGTTTCAACTTACCCCTTGGAAGATGGCGCGCGATCTATCTCAGAGTCCTTCCCAGGCAAACGACATCCCTGTCGCGCCTACCGATCAATCCATCGCCCTGTTAAACGGGATTCGCGTCGAAGCCGACGGGTTCTCAATGATGACGCCGTGGCATGAAGGCGCTCGATCAGCAGCTTCGCCTTCAACTTCGGTTCAGAGTTTCAAAGAGGGAGCCTATCTCCCCATCCTGAAAAGGAACGAGTCGCCTGGCATCGCGAACATTGATCGCGGCGAGCCCGACCTCGTCCGGCTGTTTGGGGCGGACACGCTGAAGTCAGAGTCCGCACTAATGACCGCTGCGATGTACACCACCCCCGAACAGGTGAAATGGTGGAAGCTTCCCCGGCAGAACACGAAAGTGATGCACCTGATCCTCTTGAAGATGGATTATTGCCATCAGATGGGAAGGATCTATGCGGTCAATTTTGGTGTCATGCATGGCTTTCAGGAAGGCGAACCCAACGTAGCTCCCTACAGAGTTCTACTCAACCTCTTCGACCCCGACGATCACCGCTACGAAATATGGATCAGCGGCCAACCAGGCAAGCCGCTTCCACTCACGCAGGCGCAGCTAAATGCGATGATCGCGTCCATTCATCCTGATCAGAAGAATTAGGGAACCTGCATTCCCGAGGACGCAAAAACAAAAGCAGCCAGGATAGCTCCCGGCTGCTTTTGGCTTTTCTATTCCCTATTCCCTATTCCCTAGTCCCTGCTTCTATGCCTTCGCCAGAACCAGCGCCTTCAAGCGCGCGTTCAGCCGGCTCTTGTAGCGGGAAACGGTGTTGTCGTGCAAAATGCCCTTCTGCACACTCTTGTCCAGGGTGGAGACGGTCTCGCGATACTGCGCCTGTGCGGCCGGCACGTCGCCCTTGGCAAGTGCTTCGCGCAGGGCACGCAGGCTGGTGCGCACACGGCTGCGGTTGGCGCGATTCACTTCGGTGCGGGTCACGGTCTGCCGGGCGCGTTTCAGCGACGATACATGGTTTGCCATTGTTGTTCCTTAATCTCTCAGAAGTTGATGCGGGCAAGAATGCAACCCAAGCCGCATCCCTCGCAATTTCTTAGTCTACGGGAAACCGGCCTTTCGGTCAATCGCGGTTAACCCGCAAGGGTTCTGGCAGCTTTCCCTTCAACCGCCTGTTTCCGGCGTTCGACACGGACACAGACACGCCCAATCCAGGCAAAAATGAACAGCGCCAGCCCGCCAACCCAGCCTCCCAACGTAAACGAGTTGGGGACGTACATGGCGATCGCCGTCCCGCCTCCCACAAGAATCGCGCAGAGCGGAATGAACATGCGCATCCCATAGAGAAAAGTGAAGGGGAGATAATGCGCCCCCAAAAGAATCATGAACGCAGGGTAAAACAGGTTCAGATGGAATTCTGTGACCGGCACCAGCACAAGCATCGACATCGGCAGCGTAAACGCGATCTGCATGCCGAGTTTTCCCAGTGGATTCTCGCTCTTGAGAGACGAGGGACCGCCTGCCAGCCGCAGAAGCAACTGCGTGATGGGAAAGATGAAAAAACCGGCGAACACGATCTCGAGAATTGCGGCGCGCGGAGTCGCCCACGTTCCAAGCGCAGCTGAAATCAGCCAGATGACTGAGGAGACTAGTTGACCCCAGAAGCCGCCCACAAACACGGTCCGTACTTCGTACTGCGCGTCTTTCACGTGCATTTTCGGAACTCCGGTAGTTCAATCGTGGTCAACAATTGATTCTTCGTGTGAAACACTCGCTCGTGGCAAGGAACGGTTCGGGCCTTAAGGCCACGGCGCTGAGTCTTCAATCGTCGATTGTGCAATGGTGATACGTTGCTCAACCCCCGGAGGTTCGCGGGGATTCGACAATCCGTCCCGCTGGCCCCGGGAACCTCACCAATGCTGCGCTATCGTTTGCTCCCGATAATGGCGCTGAGTGGGATCTCTAGTGTCCCCACCTTGCTCGACGCCGGGTCGTACACTCCCGTGCGCAGGTAGACATCGCCGGGGGGAGCATCGATCTCCATGTGGAAGCGAATGCCCTCGGTCTGCTCCGCGGCCCATTCCTCCGGCTTGATCAGCAGGCTGATATTGCGACTTTCCCAGTTCAGCGGCTTGCCCTCCTGGCTGTAGACCATCAGCGCAACCTCCAGGGGCTTGCGCCTGGCGCCGTCCGCGTCGGGGACCAGCGACAAGCTATCGGCCTGCAGTTGGAATCCGACGTAATAGCGCGTGAGGTTGCCATTCAGTTGTGCGTTGGCTCCGGCTCGGGGTGCGCCAGCCTCGGGCTGCGTGGCAGAAGGCACAACCTTCAGGCGGTAGGGAATCTCGCTGTTGTTCGGCATGCCGCGACCCATCTGCTCGATCAACGGGCTTTTGGCGGATGCGCCATTGGTCTTCGCGATCTCATTCTGTGTCTGTTCAAAATAGGTTTTGCGATAGAAGACCGCGTATTTGCCGGAAAGCACCTTGACCTCGACCTTGCGTTCCCGGCCCTCTTCATTCTGATCGCTGGGAACATAGGCCAGCGTGTAATAGCGCGAACCGTGATCGACAGCCTCGGCGATCTCCTGCTTGATATCGTTCCTGTGATAAGCCTTTCCGCCCGTTTCCTCAGCCCATGCCTCGGTATCGGCGTATCGGAGCACGCTTTTGGGCATGCGATCGATGTAATAAGCTCCGCCCGTATCGACATCCACGCCGTTCGCATCGAGGGGATAGACAGATACCCCCGCCTCGGTGAGCTTATCCCTGGCTTCGCGATACCACTCGAAGTACACGCCACTCTTGCTGGAATACGGGAATTGGCTGGCAAGCCAGAACAGATTCTTTCTCCCCGGGATGCCCGCAAGATAGTGCGCCATGACTTTGAGAGCGCTCATCGTGGTGGAAAGGTGATCCGCGCTCCCCTCCACTCCGACCCCAAACTTCAATAGGTTTTTCAAGGCGTCCGCACTTGCGGCAATTCGAAGATCCTTTGTGTTTTCCGCCGATTGCTGCGTCGCATCGGCCGTCTCCCTCAGCGCCTGTTGCTGGGTTTGTAGCTGGGCTGGGGTTAAGGGCGCAGAGGAGAGCGAACGATCAGAAGCGAATCGGGCGACGGCCGCTCGGAGCACAGAGGAGTCCTGATCGAATCCCCAAATCAAGTGCGCCTTGTTGTCGGTGAGCACGAAGATACCAATGCGCTGATTGGGCGGCATCGAGGCCAGGTACTGAACCATCTGGATTTGCAGATACCCCTTCACCGCATTGTCGCGCGTGTTCAACGCGTCCAGGAGCAATATGTTGGTGACGTTATTTTGAGGTGCATCGGGAATGTTCGTGAAAGTGTCCGGCGGCAGCGCGGCGGGCGACGGGGCTGCGGCTTCCGTCGCCGCGAAATTTGGCTCAAAGAAGGTGATGGCCTGCGGCTTGCCGTTTTCGAAGACCTGAAAATCTTCCTTGCGTAGATCGGGAACGGCATGGCCGCTCTTGTCCATCACCACCACATCCTCCACGGCCGTACGCACATTGAGTGTGAGCTGCGCAGCCGGGCCCTCCCTCGGTGCTGCCTGCGCGAAGAGTGAATCGGCAGGAAGAGCGAAGACTGTAAAGCCGATCAGAAGAAGAAAGAAACGCGACATGTATCTCTCCTTCAACGTGTACCTATCCTTTGTTGCGATCATTGCGCGTTCACCACAGCGGCGCCACCGTTTGCTCCTTGTAAACCGGATGAGGTCCATTCTGGCTGGAGAGCCGGATCGTCGACAAGTACGGCTTCACTTGCGGGTCGTAAGTCACCGTAATCAATCCCCCTCGACCCTGTGATCCGCTCCTGCCATCGCTTCCACTTGCTCCGTCACTGCCATTGGATCCATTCGGCGACCCGATCCCCCCGGAACCGCCCCGGCCCGCGCTGCCGCCTTTACCCGCTGCTCCTCCCTCGCCACCGTCCGCCGACACCGTCAATGAGCCGCCTTGGGGATCGACCAGGTAGAACCGGTGGTGTGCCCCCGCTGAAACCTCAGCCTGCAGCAGCGGATGACTCCCAGCCCTGAGCGTGACCAGCACCTGCACCGGCGGCGCGTCTCCGCCGTCTCCGCCATTCCCTCCATCGGAGCCATTGCCCCCATTCGTGCCGTTTCCGCCTGCCGATGGATGGTCGGGATCCATCGAACCGGGACTACCGCTGGTGCCGTCTGTACCATTCGTGCCGCTAGACCCGTTGGACCCGCTGCTGCCTGAGAAATTCGAAGCAAACTTGTAGTCGTAGCGCAGTGGTATGTCGAGTTCCGCGTGGATTTCAGGATGGCTGGGCACAGTGATCGTCACCTGCGGCAGCTTCCCGTCGCTCTTCCGCGGATCTTTGCCGAGCGTGATCACGCCTTTCGTGTTCACCGTAGCCACCGTCGCCGTCACCGCCAGGTCGCGCCACATCACCTTTCCGTGCCCCGCGCCTTCCGTCAACAGCGTCTTTCCGTCGGGCTGCGTAACCGTGACCACCAGAGAAGATTTCTGCCCCGGCGCAATCCCCGGGCCCTTCGGCTGGCTGATCTCGATGGACGTGACCGGCGTCTTGGCCAGATACACCTTCATTCCCAGGTGCACCTGAATTGTGGCGCAGCCACTCAGTCCGGCAAGCAAAGCTCCCGCCAGGCAAGCCGCGAAAACCGCGTTGCCGGCGCGAAGGAGAGCGGGTCGTTTGGCGGCGAGGGGGCTCAAGGGACCAAGACGTGCGAACATGCTGCACCGGCGCATAATTCGGCTCCATTCCGTAACCGTGAAATCGTAATCACAGAATCGTAATCACACAATTGCTTAGTCAATTAGACACGCGTAAGCGCTCCCGGTTATGGAATCTCCGTCACACATACGACTTGGAAGCGGCTTGCTTGCCATTTCCGAGCGACTGCAGGTAACCGCCAAGGCACGGCATCCATCAAATAACCATGCGCAGCGGATTGACGCCGCGACCCGTTGGCGCTACAGTCAAGCCCAGATACCCGATTTGGTCGCCAACGCCATCCCGCGGTTTCCTCAGCCAGCCAAGTGCTTCGGCTCGGCCACGCCCCACGCCTTGCGGTTCCCTCGAAAGCCAGCCCAGGACTTCCTCATCACCGGGCATCCCGGACCCTTGAATCCGACTCTACACAACTGTCTGGCGCCTTCGAGACACGCGCGATCCAGCCAGACAATCTCCACCCTGGGGGCGGCTCGGTTTCGCCGTCATCCATTCAATTCCTCTTTCAAACGCCACATGGGAGGCCCTCGATTCCTTTGAAGATTGCTCTGGATATCACGCCCAACCTTGAGCCCCTGTTCGGGACTCGCGATGAGAATCTCAGGCTGATGGAAGACAAGCTCGGCGTCCGCATCGATCTACGCTCCGATGCCGTGCACGTAGCGGGTCCCGACGACGGAGTTACCAGAGTCAAGCGCATCTTTGAGGATTTCGAAGCACTGCGCCGCCAGGGCATCAACCCACACAACGGCGAACTCAACGGCATGCTGAAGCTGGTGGTGGCCGATCCCGCCACCACGCTGCGTTCGCTTGCCGACGCCGGCAAGCAGCGCTCGGCCGGCGTCAAGCGCACCGTGCAGCCACGCTCTATCAACCAGCGCAAATACGTCGAGGCCATCGAGCAGAACGACATGACCTTTGGCGTGGGCCCCGCCGGCACCGGCAAAACCTATCTCGCCGTGGCCATGGCCGTCGCCGCCATGAATGCGAAGAAGGTGAGCCGCATCGTGCTCGTCCGTCCCGCGGTTGAGGCCGGCGAGAAGCTCGGCTTCCTTCCCGGCAGCCTGCAGGAGAAGGTCGATCCTTACCTGCGCCCGCTCTACGACGCGCTCTACGACCTGCTTGAACCGGAGAAGGTCGACAAGATGCTGGAGAAGAACGTCATTGAAGTTGCGCCGCTCGCCTTCATGCGAGGCCGCACCCTCAACGACGCCTTCATCATCATGGACGAGGCTCAGAACACCACCATCGAGCAGATGAAGATGTTCCTCACCCGCATGGGGAACAACTCCAAGGCGGTCATCACCGGAGACATCACGCAGATCGACTTGCCCAATCCGCGCCGCTCCGGCCTGGTCGACGCCATCAATGTGCTCAACGGGGTGGAGGGCATCCACTTCTGCCACTTTGAGGACACCGACGTTGTCCGTCACGCGCTTGTACAGCGGATTGTTCGCGCCTATGAGTCCGTCAAGCCAACACAGCAGGAGCTGCCGTTGACTCTCGGCGAAGCCATCGACGTGGGCGCTCAATCGCGAGATGATCGCATTCAGCCGCCGCAACCGCATGCGCCGAAACCGCAGTAAACGCGCACTTCGCGTAGAATGAGATGAAGCGTGGCCGCGCACAGCGGCCACGTGCACGATGATCCTCCTCGACCCAGATCTGGACTCCGACCCCTCGCCGACCGCAAAATCGGCGAAGCCGTCTGCTGCGCGTCCCTCTGCCTCCAGTTCCAAATCAGCAAACCGAGATTTCAAGCTGCCCTCTGCGCGCACGCTTGCCCGTTTTCTCAGCGCCGCGCAAGCGGCCGTGCGTTTACGCGGTCAGGTCACCGTCCTGCTCACCACGGATGCGGCTATCCGCAAGCTCAACCGTCAGTTCCGCGGCAAAAACAAAGCCACCGACGTGCTCTCGTTTCCCGCCGAAGGGCCTGGTGCGCAAGGTATTGCCGGCGACCTGGCCATCAGCGTAACCACTGCCCTGGGTCAGGCCACCGAACAAGGGCATTCTCTTTGCACTGAAATCAAGGTCCTCATCCTGCACGGCCTGCTCCATCTTGCCGGCTACGATCATGAAGTCGACGATGGCAAAATGGCTCGCCGCGAACGCTTGCTCCGCGCCAAACTCAAATTGCCTCAAGGCCTCATCGAGCGCACCGAGGCAGCACCGGTTGGCGAGAAGGTTCCGCCGGCGGCCAACACCCTCTCGCCCCGGAGGGGCGCGTCGATAATAGCCCAGGGCAAGCGCAGCGCAGCCCTGGGAAAGACCGCAGATGAAGGCCGCGCGTCCCGTAGGGCCGCGCCGAATAGTGCTTCGGCTCCATCCACACCCGCCAAAAGGGCCAAACGCCCATGAGCACCCCCGCCATCTTCATGGTGCTTCTTCTCGCCGCAGTTGCGACGCTGGCCTCCTACATCAGCCGCGTCTACTCCGAGTTCGGGAAAATCCTTACCCACGAAATTGAAGAGAATCTCGACGCGTGGGAAGAGCTGATTGAACCCCAGCTCGGCCTCACCCGGGAACACGCGGCCATCTGCGCAGCCGTGCTTCAACAACTCGCCTTCGGTATCATCGCTCTCGAATTCGGCGCTGTCGTCTTCGATCGTGCTTCTGCTCTCGCCCGCCCCACCTATGCGGAAATCGCGCAGGCCGTTCTCGGCGTGGTGCTGGTCGTGGTTTTCTGCAATCAACTCATCCCTTCACTGCTCTTCAATCGCACGCAGGGCCGCTGGGTACGCCGCATGGTCTGGCCCATTCGCCTGCTGCTATGGCTCATGACGCCCGTCACAGTCTTCGTCCGCTTCTTCTTCTCCGTGGCGTCGCTTGCTGAAAAGCCTGCCAGTCCTGCCGAAGAGTCGGCTGTCGATGTCGAGGCGCTGCTCGAAGCTGGCGAAGAAGAAGGCATTCTCGAAGAGAACGACATCGAACTGGTCCGCTCAGCAGTTGAATTCGGTGACAAGCTGGTCCGCGAGGTCATGACTCCACGTCCCGCGGTCTTTGCCGTTCCTGAGTCCATTACCCTCGAGCACTTCCTCGAGCGGTTGCGCGAGCATAATTTCTCCCGCGTCCCCGTCTACTCCGGATCGCTGGATAACGTGGCTGGCATCGCCTTCGCGCACGACCTGCTGCAAATCACCGACGAGGAAGCACGCACACGTACCGTGGCCAGCATTCAGCGCCCCGCTGAGTTTATCCCCGAAACCAAGCGCGGCTACGAGCTGCTGCGCGAAATGCAGCGCGAAAAGCAGCACATGCGCATCGTCATCGATGAGTATGGCGGCGTCTCCGGCCTGGTCACTATCGAAGATCTCCTGGAGCAGATCGTCGGCAACATTCGCGACGAGCACGAGGAAGACGCGCCGCCCAATTCGGTGAATGCCGAGCCGCAGCGCGAGCCAAACGGCGTCTGGCTCGTTCCCGGCGCGTTTCCGGTCGATCAGCTCACCGACCTCTTTGGCGAGGCTGCTGACCTTGGCAATCTGTACCAGGCGGCCACGCTCGGCGGCGTGGTTAGCGAAGTGGAAGGCCGCATTCCGCATGCAGGTGAGGTGGTTGTGCTGAAGCCCATCGGCCTGCGGATCGAAGTCGTCGCGTCAACGGATCGCCGCGTGGAGCGGCTGCGGGTGTTTCCGCCGGTCGAGCCGGCAGCTGAATCTGATTAAGCCGCTCAGTATCCGCCTTCCCGGGTAGGAGCTTGTTTGCCTTCTGCCACCCACACGCCAAGTCGGCAACGCCGGGAGTGCGAATCCGCGATAATGAAAGTTGGAGCATTCCTTGAAATCTGGATTTGTCGCAATTCTGGGCCGGCCGAACGCCGGTAAAAGCACGCTTCTGAACGCCCTCACCGGCGAAAAGGTGGCCATTGTCTCGGCCAAGCCGCAGACCACCCGCAACCGCATTGCCGGTGTGGTGGAAGTGGAGGCCAAAAAGGGCCATCATCCCGCGGCGCAGATCGTCTTCGTCGATACGCCCGGCGTTCACAAGCCCGGCTCGCACCTTGACCGCCGGATGTTGCAGGAAGTGTACGAAGCGCTCGAAACACGTGACCTCGTTTTGGTGCTGATGGACGCCACGCGCAAAGTGCAACTGGAGGCCATTGCTCAGAACGCCGAAAAAACCGGTTCTGTATCAGGACACGACTTCAGTCGTGCCGCAAACGAAGCTGAAGAGGCCGGGGCTTTAGCCCCTGCCGAACCAGCCTTGGCGAACATCGCGACCACAAAACGCGACCGCACCAACTGGGCCAGCGAAGACGAGTTCCTCTTCGGCCTCATCCGCAAGCTTGACTGCCCGGTCTTCCTCGTCCTCACGAAAATCGACCTTGTCCCCAAAGACCATTTGCTGCCGCTGATTGACACGCTCACCAAACAGTTCAACTTTGCGCAGATCATCCCCGTCAGCGCCCGCAAGCGCGACGGCCTGGATATCCTGGTCCGCAAAATCGTCGATGTGCTGCCCACCGGTGAGCGCTACTACCCCAAAGACCAGTACACTGACCAGCCCCAGCGCTTCATGGTCGCCGAACTCATTCGCGAGAGCATCCTGGTCGAGACAGGCGAAGAAGTCCCCTACGCCTCCGCCGTCGTCATCGAGCGTTTCGAGGAGCCCAAGCCGTTTGTCCCGCGCAAGAAGGGAGCAGTTCCAGCCCGCCCACCGCTCACCCGGATCGCCGCAGCCATCTATTGCGAGCGCGATGGCCAGAAAGCGATCCTGATCGGCAAGGGCGGAGCCAAGCTGAAAGAAATCGGCACAGGAGCCCGCCGCCAGATCGAGTCGCTGCTCGGCACGAGGGTCTATCTCGAGCTTCACGTAATTGTCGAGCCGAACTGGCGTGAGTCGAAGGCGTTTGTCGAGTCCCTCGATTGGCGCAACCAGTTGGAACGGCTTGCCGGCGATCAGATCACCGAGAAGCCTGCGGAGGAAGAGGAATAGATCTCCTTGGCGCGCTTGAATTTTGCAGAAGATTTCCTCTCAAGGGCGCAAGATCGTCTCAAGAGAGATCCCATGCAAACGATGTTGCCTATTGCCCCGTTTAGCCGCTTTTTAGCTCAAAAGGTGAGAGATTTGGCCCGTCAAAATCAAATACCCACCCCCACCCCCCTCCAAACACCTCTTTTTCTTCGCTTTAAGTTCGCCCATGAATATCGTGTAAGCCGTATAGAGTCAAATGTTTGAGGCCGATTCGCCGGAGTACGTCCTGCCATCCATGTGGTAAACAAAGGACGTAAAAATCAGGGCTTTTTTGCCAGAATACGCCCCTTGCGGGGGTTTTTTCAGCGGAAAATCAGCCTGCAGAGCGCGATGTATAGCGCTCCGGAAACGGGACACTGCGCGTTGCTCGAAAGGGCCGAATTCAGCTTCACGTCAGATCGTGCCTTTTGCGGAGCCTTTTCAGGCTCCTCGAACCTGGCCGCGTCTATCGTTCTTCACTGAGTACATCCTCGAATCGGCGGCGCCAATCACCGCATGGACCGTCTTCCCGTCCACGGGAGCTGTCGCCACGCCTACGCTCGCGCTGACGTTCAGGTTGAGCCCGTTCTTCATCGCAAAGCGGGTCGCCATCAGTTCGCGGAGCATGGCGCTGGCTTGCGCCAGTGCGGACTCCGCCCCCATCTCCGGCATCAGGATGACGAATTCATCTCCGCCGTAGCGGAAGCACCAGTCCTGCTTGCGGCTCAGTTCCTTCAGGCGCTCCCCGGTCCGGGCCAGCAACTCGCTACCCACTAGGTGCCCGTGCGCGTCGTTTACCAGCTTGAAGTGGTCCAGGTCGAGGAACGCCAGGCTCACCGGCAAACCCAGCCGGCCGCAGCGGTCAAGTTCCCGCTCCAGCACTTCGTAGAGCGATCGCACATTGTTGAGCCCGGTCGTGTCGTCCGTGATCGTCAATTGCTGAATTCGCGTCACGTCACGCGCATTCTCGATGGCGATCGCAGCATGGTCGGCCAGGATGTGCAGGAAGGCAATCGTGTAGTCCGTCATCTGGTCCGCGCGCGGATTGAATATCTCAATCGCCCCGTGGGTGCCTTTGCGCCCCCGAAGTGGCATGCAGATGACGGACCGCGTTGTTTGCGATTGCACCCCATGTTCTGCCATCAGCCGCGGGTCATTCCTGGTTTCCGGCACAATCAGCGTCTCCCCGTGCTCCACCACCCACCCCGCCACCCCTTCGCCCACCTTCACCCACAAACCGTTCAGCGCCGCTTGCTCTCCCCCCGCGGCCAGGGCGTAATAAAGCTCGTTCCTGGTTTCGTCCAGCATCAGGAGGGTCCACAATTCCGCCTCGATGATCCGCTCCATTTGTTCAAGGATGGTGCGCAGGATCGCGTCCAGGTCAAAGCTTGAGGTGAGCGAGCGCGTCAGGTGGTGGAAGACCAGCAGGTCCTCAAGCGGAATCCGGTCTTCTTTCTCTTGCTTCATGAAAAGTGCTTTCGAGGGAGGTCTCAGGCCAGTCCGCGGTTGTTCGACATTTTGTCACATGCAGCCACGACAGAGGAATCACCCGCCAATGTGCACCATCGATCGCGAAGGCTTTAGAAATCCAGGCTCGCCGATATGATGGCGCGCTTCTTTCCCCCTGACCGTTTCAACAATGTAAGCGCGAAGTTCCGCATCGCTTGATCCGCTCCGCAGCCGCCCATACAGGTCGTGCTCGACCTGGCTGAAGAGGCAAGTTCTGATTTTGCCATCGGAGGTCAGCCGGACCCGGCTGCAGGCTCCGCAGAAGGCCTGGCTGACCGGTGCAATAATCCCGATTTCTCCAACGCCGTCAGCAAACGTGTAGCGGCGAGCCGTCTCGCTGGCCTCGCGCGCAGGCAAATCCACCAGCGGCAAGACTCGGCCGATGCGTTCCACGATCTCATTTAGCGGGACTACGATCTCCGGCGTCCACAGCCGCCCTTCTTCGAGCGGCATAAATTCGATGAACCTCACCACGACGTCTTCTTCGCGCGCAAAGCGGGCAAAACTCTGAATCTGGTCGTCGTTGAACCCCCGCAGGAGAACGCAATTCACCTTGAGAGGTGTCAGTCCTGCTGCGCGCGCCGCACGAATCCCTGCAAGCACGGCTTGAAAGCTGCCCGGAACGCGCGTGATGCGTTCGAAGGTGGGAGCGTCCACGGCATCCATGCTCACCGTGACCCGGTTCAGCCCGGCGGTCTTCAGCGGTGCGGCCAGCCCGTCCAGCAAATGCCCATTTGTAGTTAATGCGATGTCAAGCGGCTCGCCGTCGATGGTGCGCAGCGCTGCCAGTTTTCTCACCAGCTCCACAAGCCCGCGCTTCAGCAGCGGCTCGCCGCCTGTCAAACGGACCTTGCTGACTCCCAGGTCCACAAACAGCTTGATCAGGCGGAGGTACTCTTCAATGGTCAGCTCGGGATATTGTGCGCCGACTTCGCCGGTCCTGCAGTAGACGCACTTGTAATTGCAGCGGTCGGTGATGGAGACGCGCAGATCGTGAATGATCCGCCCATGGCTGTCAGTCAGCCGTGCGTTGGCAGTCGTTGTTTGAGCAAGGATTGGGGAAGCAGCGGCCATTGGCAGCCTCTAGGCTATACCCTTTTGGATGACTTCGGGCGGGATCGGTTGCAATGCCAGCTCAGTCCAGCCGCGGTGTTCCCTTGCGAAGCATCATTCCAGTCAGCCCGAACCCCACAATGATCGCAATCGCAATCGCAAAATAATAGGCGATGGGGTGCGCCCAGCCCGGCGAGTAGGTCAGATCCTGCCCGACCCAGAGCAGCAGGATGGTGGCGATGACCGCAAACTGCCCCGCGATAACCAGCAACGTGTGTCCCAGGTCGCGCCGTTTGTCCAGCGCCTCTACCTGGTCAGGGGTAAGGTTGCGCTCTTCGGGGGGAAGCAGCAAATTAGCCATCTCGTTCACTCCTCATGATTGTGCAGCCTGGAACGCCAACCTCCAGCCCGGCTGCTCATATATTCGATTCAATCACAGACATGAGGGCTTGCGCCAGCTGTCAGTAATCAGTGGTCAGTTGTCAGCGATTAGTTGTCAGTCCTGTGGGGTCAAATGTTCAATCGGAGGGGTGCCCTACATAGGGTAGACGGCTGCTTGAAGGGTTACAAATCGGGCCAAATGGCTGCCTGAGTGGTTGCGATTCTTCGAGACATGAACCTACGGGGCAACCTGCGGAGATGTTTTGGTTGCTGAGAACTTAACTAATCGAGGGAAAGGGTTGTAGAGAATTTGCCGTTTTTTGAAAATGCACTGATTTTGCACGGTATACCTGCTTAACGTAATGATAATGCGTGATTTATTTTGACTTTGTTCCCTGTGAAGATACGCTCGAAAATGGCTGCTCAATCCCAACTCCCGAACGCATGACCTTGGGTGGCCGGGGATCCCACTGATCGCCATACGGCCGCTACCCCGACCCCGACGCAGAGGGTTCCCCGGTACCCGACGGGGCATGGGATTCATGTTTGCCACCCTTGCGCGATGAATAAGGCGCAAGAATGGGGCACCGGGCTTCATGCTCGATCAGGAATCCGCTCGTTCCATGCAATTCCCAGTTGTTTACACGTTCTTGATTGAAGTCAAGATAAAGTGGGTGCAGTTCGATTCTGTTTTCGCGAACAAAGAGCCGCAATTACTTGACGGCCGCCTTCAACCTGCCGTCCGGATCGCAGAAAACCTCTTCTTCACAGTGAGCGTAATCCAACCGCAAACGGAGGTCATCATGCGTGCTCCTTCCCCCGCGAACGATGGCATGGGTAGCCTGCTGAGCGACGGAACCTGCCGGTTCCGCGTCTGGACCCCCAACGCCCAGCTTGTCCAGGTCTTTGGGGACTTCAGCAACGGCCAGCCCATTGATCTTGCACCCGAGCCCGGGACCGGCAACTGGTCGGCCGACCAGATCCCCGCGCAAGCCGGCGACAAATACCAATACATCCTTACCAACGTGGGCGGCCCCGATAACAACAACTCCCAACCATGGACTCGCACGGACGCTCGCGCCTACCAGGTGCAAAGTTCCGACCCCGCGTCCATGGGCTACATCGTAAGTCCATTTCCCGCGGATCGCGTGCCCTTTACGACGCCCGCCTTTGGCGACTTTCTTATTTATCAGCTGCACATCGGGTCCTATGCCGGACACAATGATGGCATCGCGGTTACGAACGACACTGCCACCTACGTCGATTTGATTACGAAGCTGGACTACATACGCGGCCTCGGTTTCAATGCCATTGAGCCGCTGCCTATTACCGACTGCTTTTGCGACCTGAACGGCGCAGGGGAGGGCTACGGGCCGTCGGACATGTTCGCATCCGAGGACGCTTACGCCACCAGCCCCGACCAGGCGGTCGCCGAGCTCATTCAGCTCATCGATGCGGCACACACCCGGGGCATCGCCGTCATTCTCGACGTGGTCTACAACCACGCAGCCATTACCAACAACCGGTACTGGCAATACGACGGCAACTTCGCGGGGGACAACGGCGTGGAGGGCGGCATTTACTTTGTTCATGGGCACCCGACTCCCTGGGGTGCCGGATTCGCCCTCTGGCAGCAGGAGGTCAAGGACTTCCTGCTCGATAACGCCCGCATGCTGCTGGGCCAGTACCAGGTCGACGGGCTGCGCTTCGACGCCGTCCAGGCCATTCAGCCTGACGCCGTGGAATATGTTGTCCAAACTCTGCGTCAGGAGTTCCCCGACAAGTATCTGATCGCCGAATACAATCCAAACGACCCAACTACGTCGACTGCTCCGGGCGTCGACCCATATGGAACTCTGGGGTTCTGCGCCACCTGGGATATGGGTAGTCCATGGGACACATTCAACCTGCTGAACTCCAACAACACAGTCCAGTTGCTTCTGGCCCGTATCGGCGGCTTCTCCGATCCCAACCCATGGCACCTGATCACCTATCTCACCGGGTCCCATGATCAGATATATGGCGGGCAGGGAAACACCGGCGTCTTCCTGACTCAGCGTTTTGGGGGACGCACGAACGGATGGGCTACCGCCAAGGCGCGCCTGGCGTGGGCGCTGAACGCAACTCTCCCCGGCACGCCCATGCTCTTCATGGGGACGGAGGGCCATCTCGACGGGACGTGGGACCCCGCGGTTGTAACGAACGCTCAAGGTGTCGTGACCAGCGATCTTCGCGTTGACTGGTCAAAGATTGGCGACGCGATCGGCGGTCCCATGCAGCAGATGGTGCGGGACGTGAACAACCTGCGGTGGGCACATTCCGGGCTCCGCTCTCCAGCGGGCCAGGTCGTCCATGTCGACAATCAGAATCAGGTTGTTGCCTTCACCCGGTACAACACGGAAGGCGATGTGCTGCTGGTTGTGGTGAACGCAGGAAATGGGCAGTGGAGATCGGGTGATTACGGGGTGAACATGGGCGGCGAATCCGGAAGCTGGAGGGAGATTTTCAACTCTCAGGCTCCCGCCTATGGCGGCGTTAACACCGTCGGGAATTACGGATACGCGATCCCGGTGACGAATGGGCAGATGAGCATGAACCTGTCTTGTTGTTCCGTGCTCATTTTTTCAGCTCAGTGAGAGGTCCGGGCGGCGGGGCCGGAATTACAGTCGCTTCCCTCCTGCTTAAAGCCTGCCTCATTTTAGGAGGCTTTATTGGCGCGACTGAAGTCGTGCCCCAGGAAGAAACAAGAAATTGATTGCGCCGCACGTTGAAGAATCCGCGAGCAAAAGTGCGTTGTGCTCGATTTGGCGAGTTGGCCCCCGCTGACGCGGGGATAGCAAGTTGGCAGGTTGGCGGGCGCATCGTCAGATGGCGTTTCATTCTCCGTGGGTGGGCAAAACCCGTGGGGAACTAAAAAGTTAAGCGGATTTGAGGTACGGGAGGGGTAGACGGCCCAAATGGCAATTGTTGAGGTGTGTTTTGAACAGATTCAGCAGGTTAGCGTCCGCTTCGCGGACATAGCGAGTTAGCAAGTCAGCAAGAGAATTGGCGAGCCGGAGTTTCATTGCCCGTGGGTCGGCATCGCTGGTGGGGGACTGATACAAAGCACCAACTCCTTCCCACATCGACCGAAATGGAGTCTTTTCACCAGGCTATGAGGTCGTGCCCCTTCGCAAATGTTGTCACAGACTGTTCAGAATCGGACATCCATTTCCGCTTCCGCACAACGGCCGAATCGGCAAGCCCAATCTCCCCGCCACATCCTGCTGGAAACAAACCGCGTTGCTCTTGCATGGTTTGGCGGATAAATTGCATTCTTGAGGTCACGCAAAAGTGTGCCCCGAGGTTTGGATGAATTCCTTGTTGCAAGACGTGCGTTACGCGCTCCGCCAACTGCGGCGGTTGCCCGGATTCACCATCACTGCAGTCCTCACGCTGGCATTCGGCATCGGCGCCACCGCAGCCATCTTCTCGATCGTCGAGGGCGTGCTGCTTCGGCCGCTCCCATTCAGCGCGCCGGCTTCGCTGGTCACTTTGGGAGACAAGCTGGAGGGCGTTGCTTACGACGAAGGCGAGGCTCCAGGCGTTACCGCCCCAGGCGTACAGACTTACATGCGAGAGACTCATGCGTTTTCCAGCGTGGGCGCTTTCCAGACCTCGAACTATGAGCTTTCCGGCCTGGGCGAGCCCTCGCAGATTAACGCTGCTCGGCTCACCGCGAGCATGTTCCCGGTGCTTGGTGTCTCGCCGTTGATAGGCCGCGCCTTTACCCAGCAGGAGGACGAGGGCGGCCAGCAGGTGGTCCTGCTGAGTTACCAGAGCTGGCAAAGCCGCTACCACGGCGATCCGCACATTCTGGGCCAAAAGGTTCTGCTCGATCGCAAGCCTTACGAGATTATCGGCGTCATGCCGCGCAGCTTCGAGTTTCCGCTTACGCCCGGCCAACTGAACCGCAGCGAGCTCTGGGTGCCCATGAGCCTTACCCAGAGTGAGCTGGTGCAGGGAGCGGGCGCATGGGCTTACACCCTCATTGGGCGTCTCAAGCCGGGCATCTCTCCGCTGCAGGCTCAACAGGATGCCGAGCCAGCGGCGCAGGACATCATGCGCAATTTTCCTCCGGCGCTGGCGAGCCGGCGTATCCACCCGTTGGTCCAACGGCTTGATGAGGTCACGGTTTTTCAGGCGCGGCCGTCGGTCCGCATGCTCTTTTTTGCCGTAATCGTGATCCTGTTCATTGCCTGCGCCAATCTTGCCGGCCTGCTGCTGGTGCGGGTTATTCGTCGACGGCGCGAGATATCTGTCCGTCTGGCGCTGGGAGCGACTGCAGCGGCGGTTCTGCGCCAGTCCCTTGTCGAGGCCCTGCTGCTAAGCGTTGCGGGCGGGGTGCTTGGGCTGGTTTTGGCCTTTGTCGCTCTCCGCGTTGGAGTCAGCTTTCTGCCTGAGACACTGCCGCGCGTAAGCTCCATCACCCTGGACTGGCAGGTGGCCGCTTTTGCGCTTGGGCTGGCAGTGATCACCGGGCTCCTCTGCGGCATTGTGCCAGCCATTGCAGCGGCGCGCACCAGCGTGAACGATGCCCTGAAAGAGGGCGGACGCACCGGCTCCGCGGGAGCCGGCCATGCGCGGGTTCGTTCCATTCTAGTGGTGGCCGAACTGGCTGTGGCCCTGGTTCTGCTGACTGCCTCCGGCCTGCTGCTTCGCAGCTTTGAAAAAATGCGTAACGTCGACCTTGGTTTCCGCACCGACCACACGCTGACCGCCTCCTACAGCCTACCGAAGCAGCAGTACTCAACGCAGACGGCCATTGACGCATTCAATTTGTCGCTACGCTCAAAGCTGGAGCAGACTCCCGGCGTGGAGGCCGTCGGCCTGACGACCATGCTGCCGGCTGCCAGCGTCGAGTACCGGGCAACGTTCACCCCCGATGAATACGTTCCTCCAAAAGGCGCTGGACTGAATCTGGCGTGGGTTCCGCAGGTCATCGGTAATTATTTTGAGGCGCAGGGGATTCCGATCATCCGCGGGCGCGGCTTTACGAACTCAGACGATCTTGCGGGCGCACCGCTGGTGGCTGTCGTCAACCGCTCGCTTGCCGAAAAATACTGGCCGGGTCAGGATCCGATTGGCAAGCGACTGCACCGCGGGCCCGCGCAGGCTACGAATCTGCCCTGGATTTCTGTGGTGGGAGAGATTGGCGACGTGAAGCAGATGGCTGCCGACCAGCCGACGGCGATGCAGATCTATGTACCGGCGAGCCAGGTGAAAACAACTGCAGGCTCGTTTGCCACTGCGAGCTTCGTCACCGGCAATCGCGGCGCCATTGTGGTGTGGGGGAAGGTGGCCGCCGAAAAGATGGCAGGCTCATTGCGGTCGATTGTCCACTCGATCGACCCGCAGCTTCCGCTCACCGATGTTGAATCCATGGATCGTGTGGTGGGGGAAGGGCAGGCGTCGCGGCGCTTCATGACTATTTTGGTTTCCGCCTTTGCCGGAGGGGCGTTGCTGCTTGCTCTGCTCGGCATTTACAGCGTGATTGCGTTTTCCGCTGCCCTTCGCGCACACGAGATGGCGATTCGTCTTGCGTTGGGTGCGCCGCGCGCGAACGTGATGCGGCTGGTTCTTGGCTCCGCCGCAAAACTTGGGCTGATTGGCTGCGCAATTGGAACGGTTGCGGCTCTGTTCGCCAC
>Ga0302195_10000419_pt1 | contig 32714 bp, 29 predicted proteins | sample II_Bog_N1_2_FD_198778 | JGI IMG/M metagenome (GOLD analysis project Ga0302195, IMG submission 198778) | Peat permafrost microbial communities from Stordalen Mire near Abisko, Sweden - II_Bog_N1_2 | ecosystem: Environmental > Terrestrial > Soil > Wetlands > Peat | place: Sweden: Abisko...
GGTGCCAACTGATTTCACCCCTGCCCAACTCGACGCCATCGAATACCGCAAGCTCGACGCCTGCGTGGTTGCCGGACCCGGCGCGGGTAAGACCACCGTGCTCGTCGAACGCTACCGCCGCCTCGTTGAAGACCACCAGTTCGATCCGCGCCAGATTCTCGCCATCACGTTCACCGAAAAAGCCGCCGCCAACATGAAGGCCAAGCTGGCGGAGAAGTTCCTCCATGATCTGGAACGCCGTCGCAACCTCGAATCCGGCTGGGTCTCCACCATCCACGGCTTCTGCGTGCGCCTGCTGCGTGAAAACGCCATAGCGGCCGGCGTCGATCCGCGCTTCTCCGTCCTGAGCCCGCGCGAATCCGACACGCTGCAATGGGAATGCCTCAACACCGCGCTCGATGAACTGACCGCTAATCGCCGCGCAGAAACCCTCGAACTCATCGAAGCTCTCAACTCACCGGCGCTGGTCGGAGATTTGAAAAATATCTACGATGGCATTCGTTCCGCAGGCAAGACCATCGCCGGCGTTCGCTCGATGCCGAACCCGGGAGTGCCCGCGGTCGCACCCCGTGAAATTGCTGCCCGGCTTCGCAGCCTGCTCGCTTCCTGGCCGGGCGGTCTCAAACCGAAAGTCGCTGGCGAAAAGGCGCGGTTGCTCGAATGGTGCGCGGACTTCGAGTCCGTCGACGCCCGCAATTTCGCAACCTGCATGCGGCTCATGGAGCAGCTGAACATCAAGCTGCCATCGGTCCCGACGATCGTCAAAGATGCCATGAGGGAGTTTCGCGAAGACGCCGAAACGCAGCAAACTGCCGAAGTCGATCGCCATGCCGTCCCGTTCCGCGCCATGATCTTCGACGTACTCGCGCGCTTCGACGAAGTTTATCGTGAACGCAAAAACGCCCTCAGCCGCGTCGATTTCAACGATCTCGAACGCTACGCCATCGCTCTGCTGAAGGGCGACCCCGAGGTTCGCCGTAAAATCCACACGCAATTCCGCCAGGTGATGCTCGATGAGTATCAGGACATCAACGGACAGCAGGCCGAACTCATCAATCTGCTGCGTTCGGAGAACGTTTTCTTCGGTGTGGGCGATCGCAATCAGTCTATCTACGGCTTTCGTCACGCGCGGCCGGAAATCTTCCTCGAATATCGCGATGATGTGGTCTTCCGCGAAGGCCATTCGGTCGAACTGCTGCACAACTTTCGCAGCCGCGAAGCCATTCTGCATTGTGTCCGCGAAGTTCTGGCCGGCGCGGATGGCATTGACGACCGCGAGCTGATCGCCGGCGCATCCTTCGCGGCCAAAGACGAACCTGCCATCGAAATTCTGGAAATCCGCGATCATGCTAACGATAAAGATGCCGCCTGTTCGCGCGAAGCCGCCTGGATCGCCCATCGCATTCGCGAACTGCGCGGCACTTTGCACTTAGGTGAACCCGGCAAAACGCACCCCGCCGATTTTCGGGATTTTGCCGTGCTCTGCCGCAACGGCGATTCCATGGAGCCGATTCTCGACGCCTTCAATCGGGCCGGTATTCCTTACGTCTCCGGACGCCGCGTTTCGTTTCTGGTGTCGCGCGAAGGCCGCGATATCACGGCGCTGCTCCACGTCATTGCCAACCCGCGCGATGGCATCTCGCTCGCCACCCTGCTGCGTGGGCCTCTGGTGGGCCTGAGCGACGAAGGCCTGTTGCGTCTGCGACTCCTGGCCGGCAGTGTTACCAGCGGCCTCAATAAATTTGCTCACGCGGACTCCGATGCCGCTGCGTTTCCCGAGCCCGATCGATCACGCCTCACCGCTTTCTGCGCCAACCTGAACCGCTGGCGGCAGGACCAGCCAATCGTTCGGCTCGATACGCTGCTCTCGCGCGCGCTCTCAGCTTGTGGGATCGATACCAGCCAAAACGTCGAGAGCTTCCTTCAACTCGCGCGAACTACGGGCGCTGCCATGGATCTTTCCGCGTTCCTGCATGAACTCGAAGGCCTGGCGAAGGCTGCCGATACGGAATCCGAACTCTCGGATGAAGACCAGGGCAACTGCGTCAGAGTCATGACGGCTCACGCGGCGAAAGGCCTCGAATTCAACGTCACCATTGTGGCGGCAATGGATAAAGGGGCGCGCAATGAATCGAGCCCGGTGACTTTCACGCCGGAACGCGGCATTGGCGTCAAGTGGCGTAATCCCGCGGCGAAGGACGATGGCGATGGGTCGAGAGAAGGCCTGAAAGATTCGTGGGCGGAAGCCAATTCGTCGATTGCGAAAGAGCGCGAGAGCCGCGAAGAGAATCGGCTTTTGTATGTGGCGATGACCAGGGCGGCCGAGCATCTTATCCTTTCGTGGTCTCGTGGCAAGACGAAGGCTCAAAACTGGGCGAAGCGGCTGGACGGCGTTTTCAACGTGAGCCTGTCGTCGCCTTCCCCGGAGCCACGTTTCGAGCAGCGGTTCGGCTATCAGGCTTCGGTACTGGTTACCGACTCCGATCCGCCGCCGTTCGCTCATTCGCGCATGGACACCCTGAACGCCGAATTGCAGGTCGTCTCAAAGCCCGCCATCGGCGACCGGCATGAAACCGCGGTGACCGTGACTTCGCTCGCGACATTTGGCGCCTGCCCGCGAAAATATTACATCCAGCGATCGCTCGGCTGGAACAGCGGCCGGTTTCGGCGCTTCGACCCCGATGACATTGCCTTCGACGAACCGCAGGACACGAAAGATGATGAATCCGAGCTGTCTGCTTCGCGCGTCGGCTCGGCAGTCCACGAAATTCTCGCCGGTCTCACGCCAGCGGAAGAATCCAGCGAGGCTTTGCGACTGGTTGAGGTGTTTCGTAGGAGCGAAGTCGGCCGGCGTGTGGCAGCGTCTGGCCGCGTGGAACGCGAGTGGGCCTTCATCGCCGATATCGACGGCACCATCGTCCGCGGCTCTATCGATCTCTGGTTCGATGACAACGGCGAAGTTCATATTGTCGATTACAAGACGGATGCGGTCACCGCTTCTGCCGCTGGTGCGCGGGCTCAGGAGTATAAGCCGCAGTTGGCGCTCTACGCCATCGCGCTTGAACGAGCGCTGGGCGTGCGCCCGAGAGTCGCGTCGCTTCATTTCCTGCGCCCCGATACGGTGGTTGAGATTCCGCTCGATGACGACACCATTGCCGGCGCCCTTGCCCTGATAAGCGGTCTTCGCAAAGCACAGGATGAACTCCGTTTTCCTCTCAACGAGGGTGAGCACTGTCGCTCCTGCCCGTTTTACCGATCGCTGTGTCCGGCTGGCCAGCCGGACCATAACATAATGAGCAGAGGATGATTCGAGCCGCACGCATTTTCGCTCCCACCAGTTCCTTCCGCCTGGCGCTGGTGGATGCCGTGGTCATCACGGCCGTGTTCGTCCTGATCGCCCGTTGGATCGTCATTGAGGACACCTGGATCTATTTCATCGAGGATGGCGGCGCCGCCCGTCTCGCGCCCTTGCTCGCGATCTTCATCCTGACCATGTATTTCAGTGGCCTCTACGAACGCAAGCATCTGCAGAGCCGCATCTTTCTGCTGCAGCAACTCGGGTTCTGTGCCGGAGTCGGCCTGATCTCCCAGGCGGTGGTGTCCTATATCTACGCTCCCTGGACGCTGCCGCGAAGCCTGGCGCTCTACGGTCTGGTGGCCAGCATTGTTGTGCTGTTCGTCTGGCGCGTGCTGCGCGACTTTCTGCTGTGGCGGCTGGAGGGCACAGGCACCGTTCTGCTGCTCGGGACTGACCGGACCGTGGCGCGTCTGGCGCGCCACATCGCCAGCCATCCGGCTCTGAATCTGACGGTCGCCGGGTGCCTGACCAGCAGTCCGGAAAGCGCCTTCGTCCCGGTTCTGGGCGGCATTGCCGATATCCGCGAGGTGACCCGTAGCCTCAAGCCCGACCTGATCGTTTCCGGCATGGCCGACGCCCGCGATCGTATGCCCGTTGCAGAAATGGTGGAACTGCGCTACAGCGGCTGCCGGATCGAGGAAGCGGGCATTGCCTGCGAACTGATTTGCCGGCATGTTTCCGCCCGCGATCTGCGCCCGTCGCGGATGCTGTTCCTGCAGGATTTCGACGCCAAAGACGTCTCTCTGGCGGTCTTCGTCACCGACCTCGCAGTCTCCGCTCTGCTGCTATTAGCGGGCGCTCCGTTTGCCTTGCTATACGCCCTGCTGTTGCGCCTTTCGGATGGCAAGCCGGTTTTCAGGAAGGAGATATGCGTCGGCTATCAGGGCCGTCCCTTTGTGAGTCACCAGCTGCGGATCAAGTCGTCTGGCGCGCTGGCCGCTTTTGCTCGCGCTCTGCATCTGGACGACTGGCCGCAGCTGTGGAACGTATTGTCGCGACGTATGTCGATGGTGGGGCCGCGGCCCCGCCGGCTCAGCATTGCGCGGGAAATCGGAAACCTTCTTCCGGTCGATGAATACCGGCAGAACGCCAGGCCCGGCATCACCGGCTGGGCCCGGATCAACCTGGAGCCCGGCGAACTGACCGATGCGATCGCGGAAGTCGAATACGACCTGTACTACGTTCGCAACCAGTCCGTCAGCCTGTATATCTATATCCTGCTGCACGGGTGGCGCGCGGCAATCTGAGACACTATGTATGTACTTGAGCCAGACGATTTCAGCACCGGGCATGCAGGCGACAGGCCAGGAGGAGCACGCCAAACTCTTCCAGGTGGTGCTGCTCGACGATGACGATCATACCTACGATTACGTGATCGAGATGCTCCAGAAGATCTTCATTTTTTCCTCCGAACAGGCGCTGCAACACGCGCAGGAAGTGGACGCGACGGGCCGGACGCGGCTCATCACCTGCGAACTGCCCGAGGCCGAGTATGCGCGCGATCATATTCACGGCTACGGCGCCGATTGGCGCATGCCGCGATCGAAGGGTTCCATGTCCGCGGTGGTTGAGCCTGCAAGCTGAACCGGCGCATGGCACTGACAGGCGCTGCGTTACCATGGTGAGGTGAAACTTTCCCTCATTTTTCTGGCGTTTTGCGCCATTCTGCCCGCCCAGTCGCCGGCTCCGGTACCGGCAGCTCCGCCATCCGATCCGAACGCGGTCGTGATTACGATTGGCGATCATAAGATCACCGCAGCCCAGTTTCTGGACCTTGTGAAGGCTCTTCCCGCGCAGTATCAGGAAGCCGCCCGCGGGGCCGGCAAACGCGATTTCGCACGCAACCTGGTAGAACTGCAGGTGCTCGCCGATCAGGCGATCAAGCTCGGGCTCGACCAGCAGCCCGATACCAAACTGCAGCTCGAATTTCAGAAAGACAACATGCTCGCGCAGGCTATGTTTCTGAATCTGCAGCAGACCGCACCCATTTCCGACGCTGAGATTCAGGCTTATTACGACGCCCACAAGGCGGATTACGAGACTCTCACCGCGCGCCACATTCTGATTCGCGTCAAGGGCGCTCCGATGCCTGCCACGCCGGGCAAGCCGGAACTGTCGGACGATGAAGCGAAGGCAAAGGCGGAAGCGATTCGCAAGCGCATTATCGGCGGCGAAGACTTCGCTAAGATCGCGAAAGAGGAATCCGACGATACGTCTTCGGGCGATAAGGGCGGGGACCTGGGCGAGTTCAAGAAGGGCATGATGGTGCCGCCGTTCGAGACCGCGGCGTTCGCGCTGAAGGTTGGCGATATCAGCGAGCCGGTGCTCTCGCCGTTTGGATATCACGTCATTCAGGTGCAGACCCACACGATCAAGCCGCTGGCCGAGGTGAAGGCCGAAATTCTGGCGAAGCTAAAGCCAGACGTGGCACGTAAGGCTGTTGCGGATCTCACGGACAAGGCGAAGTTCAGCCTGAACGACGACTTCTTTGGTCCGGCGCCTCCCGCGACGCCGCCGGTTCCGCCGGTTAAGTAGTTAGCTTACTGGATCGCGAGTGTGACGATGGGGCTGAGCAACGTGTTGGTGGATACCTGCACGTTCGCCGTCCCGGATAATACGCCGGCCGGTATGGTCAGATTGACCTGCAAAACGCCGGCCACGAGCGTGGGCGCTTCGAGATAGGCGACACTGGCGGCGATGCCGTTGACGGTTGCCGTCAAGGTGTTCAATGGCGACGTTGGCGCGACCGTCAGCTTGCCATCCACGCCGGCCGGCGAGGTCTGACCTTCGCCCGTCACGTACAGGATCACGATGCTGCCGACAGGGGCCGGATTGGATGCGCCGTTCAGCGTGTAGCTGGGGTAGTTGACAGCCAGAGCCTGGCCAGCTCCGGTTGTATCGAGCGTGAAGAGCCCCGGCGCGGTGGCGGCGACGGGCACCGCATTCACTACCGACTTCTGGCTCTGATAGGTGACGAACACGTTCGCGGTGGTCATCCCGCTTACTTCGTACGGCACGATGGCGGAAACCAGAGTGGATGAGGCGTAGATGACAGGCGCGAGCACGCCGCCAATCGAGACTGTTGTGCCAGCCAGGCTGGTGGGGAAATAGCCGTTCACGGGCGCGTTGACTACGAGATTCGCGGGGCCGAGGCCGACGCCGAAAATTGTCACAATCTCACCAGGCGAAATGGCGACCGTGGCGTCGCCGGTACCGGATAATGGAGCCACAAAAGGCTGGCTGGTGGCGGCGTTTGCAATGGCGCCAATCGAATACGGAACGGGCGTCAGCTCACGGATGATGGCATTCGAGGCCTCCGCCACGTAAACATTGCCGGATTTATCGACGGCCACGCCGTAGGGTTCGCCCATGCTGCCCGACGTTCCGACGCTGCCATCGCCCACATAGCCGCTGATGCCGTTGCCGCCAATCCAGAGAGTGGTGCCGCCGGGGATGATCTTCTGGACGGTGTTATTCGTATACACGGCTGCGTAGATATTGCCGGCGGCATCGACTACACAGTTCTGCCCGACAAAATTCGTGGCGACGGTGTGGATGTTTCCATCGCTGCCCACGCGAAACAGGCGGCTGAGGCCGATATCGACGATATAAACGTTGCCCGCGGTGTCCGTGGTCACGGAATAGGGCATGCCGAGCAGGGCCTGCGTGGCGGGTCCGCCTTCGCCGGTATAGCCTCCAAACGAAAGGAATCCAGTGCCTGCAAAGGTGGAAATCACGCCGTTGGGGGCTATCTTTCGCACCGTGGCATTGCCGATATCGGCGACGTAGACGTTACCGCTCTTATCGACCGCGACGCCGGTCGGTTCGATGAACTGGGCATTGATCGCCTGTCCGCCGTCTCCGAGGTTGGTGCCTTCGACGCCGCGCACTCCAGTGCCGGCGAACGTGTTGATCTTCCCACCCGAAACCCATCGTATGCGGGCGTTGCCGGTATCCGCGATGTACAGGTTGTTGGAGGAGTCGAGAGCGATGTCGTGCGGTGAGGCGAGCTGGGCGCCGATTGCGCCGCCGCCATCGCCGGAATAGCCAGGCGAGCCGTTGCCTGTGACCGAGGTCACCGTGCCGTTGGTCAATACTTCACGGATTGAGCTGTTGCCCAGGTCAGTGATATAGATATTGCCGGCGCTATCGAGCGCAACTCGTATGGGGTTGGTGAACTGAGCGAGGAGCGCGGGGCCGAGGTCGCCGGACCAGCCGGCGGTGCCGGTTCCCGCGATAGTGCTGAGCGTGTATTGCTGAGCGAAGAGTGACCCTGACGCGATCAGCAGACCGCAGGCGATTGATAACTTTTTCATGAATCGGTTAAGTAATATGTTGACGCAACTCAGACCGGGCGCGTTGCGATGGAAACGCACAGGACAAAAAAGGGCCCGGAGAGAGCTTCTTTGTGATGATAGCAACCGTAGTTCAGGCGTCCGGAGGGTCGTCGTCAGGCGGCGGTTCTTCGAGCAATTCCGGATGAGCGGCGAATCGCCTGAGAACGGTGAGGATGGGACCGGAGGCAAAGCCCGCGCGGCGCAGTTTTCGGTAGGCTGCGGCCAGCTTCTTCTCGTCGCCGGTATGACCGCCGGCGACAACCGAGGGCATACGACGCTCTACGTAAGCTGCGACCATTTCGTCTTCATTTTTTTCCTGAAAGGCGAGGGCCACCGCCTTTTCGGCGAGTTTGGGCGCTACGCGGCGACCACGCAGGTCATGCAGAACGCGGGCTTTGCCGAAACCGTCGTTTTCGACGCGCATCGCCGTGTACATTTCCGCGAAGCGCTTGTCGTCGAGATAGCCGAGGTCTTTGAGGCGGGCGACGACGGGATCGATATCGGACAGTTTTGCGGCCCGCTGGCGAAGTTTGAAACGCAATTCGTCGGACGAGCAGGCACGGTTGGCGAGCGCGCGCACGGCGTAGTCGAACAGTGCGTCTTCCGGAAGTTTGGCGCGTGCCTTTGGCGACTGCATTGCTCTAAGAAGTTTATCCGATGCCGGTGGCGGCTTTCGGTTCGGATGCGTATAGCCAGAGCACGGTGAACGCAGTATACTGAAACTGATTTCGGGTAAGTCGCTTGAACCTGTGAAAGAGAGAGGGATAAATCTATGGACAAATTCGGCAATTTTCTGCTTGGGCTGGGAATCGGCGTCGGCGTGGGCCTGCTGTTCGCGCCCCGTTCCGGCGAGGAAACACGCGATCTGCTCATGAGCCGGGCCGATGAGGGCAAGGATTATCTGAAGCGACAGACGGAAGATCTGAAGGGGTCCGCGGCGGGAATCGTGGATAAGGGCCGCGAGGCGATCAATCGCCAGCGCGATTCGCTCAGCGACGCCATCGACGCGGGCAAACAGGCCTATCGCGAAAAGGTAGACCAGGCCAACGGCCAGACCGCGTAGCGCTGAGACGGCTCGAATTCAGGAAAGGAGGATCATCAATGCCGGACGATACATTTCGCTGGGTGGTAGCTGGTGGCGTTGCAATAGCGACGCTGTCCATGGTCGTCATGGCAGTGATGACGGTTGTCCTGATTCGGGTGGTTTCGAGGCTGCAGAACAAGATCGATGGCGTGGTGGATCGCACCGAGCCGGTGATCGATTCCATACGCCATCTGGTGAACGATAATTCGCCGAAGGTGTCGCGAATCATGACCGCGGGCGAGGGAACGGCAGCCAACGCACTGGAGATTTCGGTGGTGGCGAAAGATCAGGCCTATCGCTTCGCAGAGGTAGGCCGCGACATCACGGACCGGGCCAAGGTTCAAGTGGCGCGCGTGGACGCGGTGGTAGACGACACGGTGGATCAGGTGCAGAATCTGGGCAACAATGTCCGCTCCGCCGTCATGAAACCGGTCAGTGAAGTTTCCGGTGTGCTGGCGGGAATTCGCGCCGGTATTGCCTCCTTTGCCAACGGACAACGTCCTAATGTGGCGCGTGCCACGCAGGACGAAGAGATGTTCATCTGATGGCCAAACTGGCCCTGGTTTATGGGTTGCGTCTGCTGCCGGCAGACGAACTGGAATCCTACAAGGACGGCGCCGTGCGGCTGCGCAACGGGCAGGACACCTCAGTGACCATGCACGTGATCGAAGGCCGCAACGAGCGCGAGATCCGCGCCCAGCTCATGCATTCGCTCGACGCTTTCTTCGAGTTCTATCCGGAGTTATGAACGGGCGCATGGTCGATATTCACAGCCACATTTGTTACGGGGTGGACGACGGTTCGCGGTCGCTTGAGGAATCGCTGGCGATGCTACGGATCGCGATTGAGGGCGGTACGACGGATATTGTGGCGACGCCGCATTCGGATCTGAAATTCCATTTCAATCCCGCGCTGGTGCGGGAACGGATTGCCGAAATACAGGCGGGGATCGGCGACAAAATCCGCATCCACCGGGGCTGCGATTTTCATTTGTTCTTCGACAATATCCGGAACTGCCTCGAAGACCGTTCGAACTTCACGATTAACGGGAAGCGCTATCTGATGGTGGAGTTCGCCGAGTCGTCGATTCCAAAGACCATCAACGACGTGTTTACCAGCCTGCTGCAAAAAAACATTACGCCGGTGATTACGCATCCGGAACGTAACGCGCTGTTGATGGGGCGGCTGGGCGACATGGTGCGCTGGATACGCCTGGGGTGCCTGATACAGGTGACGGCGGCGTCGTTTACCGGAAGGTTCGGCAAGTCGGCGGAATCGAATGCACGACGCCTGATGGACCAGAAGATGGTTCATTTCGTGGCGAGCGACGCTCACGATACCGAGTGGCGGCCACCCGATCTGCGGGAAGCGCGCAGAATTGTGACGGAAGGCTGGGGTGGGGATCTGGCGGAACGGTTGTTTGAGACTTATCCGCGCATCGCTCTGACGGACGAGTACATCGATTGCGAAGATCCGGACGATGTGGTGGAAAAGAAATCGTTCTTCGGTTTTTTGAAGAAAGCTGAGAGTAAGTAAGAGCTTTCAGCTATCAGCTATCAGCTATCAGCTATCAGCGGCTTCCGGCTTCGCCGTCAGCTTTCAGCTTTCTCGCAGCGGCAGGGTGTAGTTGCAGAACGTGTTGTCCTGCCTCCAGCCGGAGGACTCGTAGAGCGCGCGGGCGGGCGCATTATCGAGGGCTGTGGCCAGGGCGAGACGCGCGGCTCCCGATTGGCGGCCGAATTCCGCTGCTGCTTCGAGTAGGCTGCGGCCTACGCTTTGGCGACGGGCCGCGGCGCTTACGAAGAGATCGTTCAGGATGAAGATGGGCCGGGCCAGGCCGGATGAAAAGCTGGGATAGAGCTGGGTGAAACCGAGCGCTGAACCGTTGTGGTCGAGCGCCAGGAAGATGACGGACTGGTGGTGTCGGAAACGATCGGAAAGAAAAGTTCGCGCCAGATTCAGGTCAGAAGGTTGCCCATAAAACTGCCGGTAGGCGTCGAACAGAGGAACTATCAGGCCGAGATCTTCAACGGTGGCGCGCCGGATCGACACAGCCATGATCGAGTGGGTGCGGTTACGCGGCTTTCTGAACTTTGCCGTTGCGGATGCAGGAAGTGCAGGCGCGAACACGCTTGCTGGCGCCGCTGATGACCGCACGCACCGACTGGAGATTCACATTCCAGCGCCGATTAGAAACATTGTGGGCGTGGCTGACCTTATGCCCGAACTGCGGACCTTTGCCGCAAACATCACAAACTCTTGCCATTGGGTAAAACTCCTGGGGAAATGTCGAGGTTCGGGTAAAAGCAGGCCCGAGCGCAAATTTGAGTGTAACACGGCAGCGCAACCGCGAGCGAAATGAGAGGCAGGCGTTCAGGGTCAGGCGATTCCGAGGCGTCTGAAGACGGGAACCTTCGCAAAATCCACGATGAAGGCGAAGACCACCGCCGTCAGCAGCGTTGCTCCGGCCACCAGCACAGGCAGAGGAGACATGGCGACTCCGCACACGGCCAGCGCCGAGGCGATCGTCAAATCGACCAAAGACGATGCTACCAGCCACCGACTGGGACGGCACGATCCGAGGCGCTGCCGCTCGCGATTTGTATAGGTGGTTGCCTGGTTACCGAACACGATGGCGACGAAGGCCAGCGTTCTGAGCGTATCGATTCCGAAGCCCATTCGGAACTTGCCGATAGCCAGGATGGCGACGCAGAAGACCAGTTCGGAGGCTCCCATGAAGACTCCCGCGATGGTTAATGAGCCGATTCGCCAGGCGTTGGGCAGGGGAGACGGGCGCACATTATCTGTCGTCAGGGACATGCCGAGAAGGTCGCCGGTGAGCATGATAATCACCATCAACATGGGCGTCAGGATTGCGTGTCCTGTCACGATGAGGCCAGCTGCGAGAAACAGCACCTGTACGATTTTCTTAGTAACGGAGTTGAGCGTATAAGTCAGGATGCGCTGGAACGTTACGCGACCTTCTTTTACCGAAGCGACGATACCATTGAGGCCGGGCTTTGTCAGCACGATGCCGGCCGCGGATTTGGCAACGTCGGTGGCGGTGGATACGGCGATTCCCATTTGTGCCTGACGCAAGGCGGGCCCGTCATTGGCGCCATCGCCGCACATTCCAACGGTGTGGCCGGCCTTCTGAAATGCCTGAACGAGGTTGTACTTTCCCTCCGGAAGAATGCCGGCGAAGACCGCAAAATCTTCCGGACGCACGGCGGCGGGGATGGGTCCGGGCGGGCAGACTTTTCCCTGCAGGCCGACGGCATGAGCTACGATGGCTGCCGTCGCAGCGGCGTCGCCCGTGACCATGACCGTGCGGACGCCCAGCAGTTGCAGTTCTGCAACGAGGGCAGCGGAGTCGGTGCGGGGCGGATCGCTGAGCGCAATGATCGCGGCCAGTTTCAGTGCGGCGGGCGGGCCTGTTGCGACGGCAAGTACGCGGAAGCCCTGCGCCTCCAGTTCGTCGGCGATTTTTTGGGGATTGGATGCGGGATCGGAAGGCGCGGCGGTCAGGTGCGTGACTACATCGAAGGCACCCTTGACCACTCGCATCGAAGCGTTGCTTACGTCGGTGAATGTGGCTTCGGAAGTCTTAGTCGCGGGATCGAACGGAACGAATTGGATCAGTTTCGGCGTGTTTTTCGCGACGTTTTTCGCTGCGGCTGCGCGGATGGCGGCATCGACCGGATCCTGTCCGCCTTCCGAACTCGCGAGGGCAGCCAGGCCCAGCACGCCGGCTTCAGTGAAGCCGGGCATGACGCGCACGGCGGTTACGGTCAGTGCGTTTTGTGTCAGGGTGCCGGTTTTATCCGCGCACAGAACGTCGATGGAGGCCGCTTCGTCGACGGCGGAGAGGCGGGTGGGGAGTACGTCGAGCTTTGCCAGAGAACGCGCGCCCACTGCAGCTGCCAGGGTAAAGGTCGCGGGCAGAGCCACAGGAATCGATGCGAGCACGGCTGTCAGCACCAGTGGAATAATCTCAGCGACGGGCATCTTCAAGGCGTGAGCGTAGGCGACGAGGAGGACGATGACGCAGCCGTTGAAAATCGCGAGATTTCTGACCACACGCAGAACTGCCTTTTGCTGGGAGCTTTCGACGTGGGCGGTGCGCACCAGTTCGGCGGTGCGTCCAAACTTAGTGCGCGCTCCGGTTGCGGTGACCTCCGCCACGGCCTCGCCGCGGCGCACCAGCGCGCCCGCATAGGTTTCGAAGCCTGGGCCGGCTTCTATCGGAACGGATTCGCCGGTCAGCATCGACTGGTCGAGCAGTACGGAACCGGCGGTGAGGCGCGCATCGGCGGCAACGACGGCTCCGAGCGACAGTTTCAGGGCATCTCCGGGCACCAGGCCGGCGGCGGGGATGGTTTTCCAGGCATTGTCGCGCCGGACGACGGCGTTCAGCGCCAATCGCGATTTGAGCGCTGCCAGAGTGGCCTGAGCGCGCCCTTCCTGGAAGAAGAGGAGGGCTGCATTGAACGCGAGAAGCGCCGCGATGATGGCGGCTTCGAAGTACTTGCCGAGGACGATTTCGAGGATGATGGCCGCTTCGAGCATCCACGGAACCGGAGCCCAGAGTTTGGCCGCGAGCATCCGGAGAGGATTCACGGCGGTGCTGGTTATCGCGTTGGGGCCGGACTGCGCGAGGCGTCGTTGGGCTTCAACGCTGGTGAGGCCGGTGGCGGTGGGGGCAGCTATTGGGTTATTCGTATTGAGCCATGTTTCAGGTTTGCGTTAATCCGAGTGCTTCGGAAACTGCCTGCGAAAGCCGGCAATGTCTTCGTGAGAGGGGAGCCAGTTGGTGTCGCAGGTATTGCAGTGGAACAGCAGCGCGTCCGATTTCAGGCGTGTTTCGAATTCTTCCCGACTGAAGGTCACTTTCTGGTCGTGGCCGTTCGGACATATGATTTCAAAATCGATGCGGTCGCTCATGAGTCTACTTCCGATCATAGCGCGAGCCGGGGTGGTCCGGTTTCGTTTGCATTCTGCTAATTGTGTAGTACTATCTGAAGTGGCAGCCGCAATGTTCTATACTTCCGTTCCAACCCGAGTCCGGGCATTGTTTGTGGTCCTCAGTGCGATGTCCGCTTTCGCGCAGGCTCCGTCGGGCGCGTTTGAAATCGCGGATGTTCACGTTGCAGCCAAAGCCACCAATACGTTCCCGCGGAGCAGCGCTCCGCGCGGCGGACGCTATGAGATTCATGGCGCCACGATGGTGGATCTGATCCGGCTTGCGTACGGCTTCGATGCCGACAAGATTCTGGGTGGTCCGAGCTGGCTTGAGATGAATCGTTACGACGTGATCGCGAAGGTGCCGGGCGACGCCACGCTCGAAACGACGGCTCCGATGCTGCAGGCTCTGCTTGCCGAGCGTTTCAAACTCGCGACGCACAAAGATATCAGGCCGCTGCCCAGCTATGTGCTGACCGCAGGTAAGAAGCCGCTGATGAAAGAAGCGGACGACAGCGGCGATACCGGGTGCAGGCCGCAGTCGGATGCCAGCGCGGCGGCGCCCGGCGGTGGCGGCGGTGTGCTCATGATGAGCGGGTCGGACGGCAAGACCACTACGATTGCGCTGGGACCGAATAGCCTGATTCAGTACAAGTGCCACAACACGACGATGGAAGCTTTCGCGGGTGCGCTGCGTAACATGATCGGAGCATCGCTGGGGCCAAACCCCATTCTGGATCAGACGGGGCTGAAGGGCGCGTGGAATTTCGACGTGAAATATACCTTGGGATTCGGTGGGATGACTGGTCCCGGCGACCGTATCAGTATGTCGGACGCCATTGAGAAACAGTTGGGCCTGAAGCTGGAAGAGCACCCGCTGCCGGTTCCCGTCCTTCTGGTGGATAGCGTGGATGAGAAACCGGGCCCGAATCCTCCCGGTGTCTCTGAAGCCCTGCCGCCCATCGCAGCCCCGACTGAGTTCGAGGTAGCCGACATCAAACCGAGCGATCCCGATACCCGGGGAGCAAGTTTCCGGACGATGCCCGGTGGCCGCGTCGTTTCCACAAACCTGCCGGTCTCATTTCTCGTTTCGCAAGCATTCCCCGGCCTGAGCAACGACCAGATCATCGGCATGCCTGGCGGGGCGGATGCGCTGCGTTTCGATGTCAACGCCAAAACCGCGGCCAGCCTTGGCACCAACCCGGATCAGGAGACCCTGGCGCCGCTGATTCTGTCATTACTGAAGGATCGCTTCGGATTGAAATACCATACCGAAGAACGTCCGTTGCCCGCGTACAGCCTGGTGGTGGGGAAACCGAAGATGAAAAAGGCCGACCCTGCCAGCCGCACGCACTGCATACGGTCGAACGGGCCCGCGGGATCTCCGCCAGGCACCACGATCATGACTTGTCAGAACATCACAATGGCTCAGTTTGCCGAACAACTGCGGGGAGTGGGGCAAGGCCTGAATCTGCCGCCTGTGGATGCAACGCAGCTGGAAGGGAACTGGGATTTCACTCTGACGTGGAACCAGAGGGCGGGCATGAACACGGGACCGGCGCGACCCGCGGAGGGTGGGCAGCCGAGCGACGTGGCCACGGCTGCGGATCCGAGCGGGGGGTATACGATCTTTGAGGCAGTGGATAAGCAGCTTGGGCTGAAGCTGGAAATGCAGAAGCGTCCGGTGCCGGTGATCGTAGTGGATCATCTGGAGCAAAAGCCGACCGATAACTGAATCCTGCGATACACTGATCGCGATGACGCGAAGAGCGATAGTTGCTACTTGTGCGATTGCTTTCATCTGCTGCCGGGGCGTGTTGGCGCAGCAGCAGAAACGCCCGGCGTTCGAAGTGGCATCGGTTAAAGCGATGCTGGTGGATGACCCGAAATCGGATTACGTTCCACGGCGGTCCGGCGACAGGATTACGTTCCACAACGCCAGCTTGAGCACGATTATCGCGTGGGCGTACCATCTCACAAATGCCGAATATCAGCTGGTGGCCACTCCCACAGAGAAAATTCTCTGGGACGATTACGATATTCAGGCACTGGCTCCCGGCGCGCCGAACGACGACGATCTGCGGCTGATGTTTCAGACACTGCTGGAAGATCGCTTCCAATTGAAGGTGCATCGGGAGGAGCGAGAGATGGCGGCATACGATCTGGTGCTGGCTAAGGGCGGATCAAAGCTGGTCGCGTCGCCGCCACGCGATTTTAAGCCCGGCATTGGGTTTGGGAGCAGTTCCAGCTGGGCCGCATTCCGGGCTGACGGCAAGCACCTGATGGGCAAGAGCGCATCCGTGGACGAGATGGTCGTAGTGCTGACGAGACAGATGGGCGCACCGGTGCGGAACCGTACCGGTATTGCGGGAACTTACGATTTCGACCTGGCTTTCTCGACCGGGGTGGATGGGGCCGACAAACCCGTTCTGGTTACCGCTATTCACGACCTGGGATTGAACCTTGAGAAGACCAAAGGTGTGTTTGAGGTGCTGGTGATCGACCAGCTGGAGAAGCCCACTTCGAATTGAGGCTAATCCTGCGCCGAGCGGCGGGTTATCGCTGCGCCGAAGGCCTTCCAGATGCGCCAGTTTCCCTTCGCTTCTTCGGGCATGCGTTCGGGGTGGAACTGCAGGCCGACGATAAATTCGGCGTTCGGATTGTGGAAGGCTTCTATCAGGCCGTCTTCGGCGAATGCCATGGGCTTGAGGCGGCGGGCCAGTGTGCGGATTCCCTGGTGATGGTAGCTGTTGACCTGAAGCGTGTTTCGGCCGTACCACTTTTCGAGCGGGGAGCCGGCGACGATGGACACCGGATGCCGGTAAGTATCGTAGTGCGCGGCGTCCAGATGCAGCAGCGGAGAGTTCTTTTCCTTTTGTACATCGCCGTAGAGCGTGCCTCCACAAACGACGTTCAGGAGTTGCGACCCGCGGCAGATGCCGAGGATGGGGAGCTTCCGGCGCAGAGCCGCGCGGATGAGCCGAATTTCGATCTGGTCCTTCAGCGGATGGGTGGCCTCGACGTATTTCAGGATTTCGGGTGAGGCCTTGTAGTGTGCGGGGCCGACATCCTCGCCTTCGACGAGCAGGAGGCCTTTCATTTCCGCCATATAGCCGGTGAGGCAGGCCGCGGCGCCGTCAGCTACAGGAACCATGACGGGCAAAAGCCCCAGACGCATGAGGAGGGCGAGGTGAAATTCGCCGACGTAGTCGATCAACTTGTCCTTGCGGGTGGTTCTGCGGGTGACGACCAGAACGCGCGGGCGTGCAGCGGGCTTCATAGGCTATCTCAACGAAGCAACTGATGGAGCGCGGCCACAAGCCTGGCGTCTTTTTCGCGGCCCTGCGAAGCGACGCGGATGTGGAGATTATCCATGCCGATTTTATTAGAGCAATCGCGCACGTACATGCGGTGCTCGCTTAACAGGCGCGCCTGAAGCTCCGCAGCCGTCATGCCGCCCTTGATTTTGAACAGCACGAAATTCGCTCCGGTGGGATAGACATCGATTTCCGGCATGGCATCGAGGAAGGCGAAGAGAGCGCGCACATCGGAGGTCAGACGCTTTCTCGCTTCGTGATAAGCGGCGTCGGTGGAAGGCAGGAGCGAGAGAAAATACTGGGCCAGGGTATTTACATTCCAAGTGGGTATGAACTGGCGCATGCGATTCAGCACGAACAGATTGCCGCTGTAGCAGTAGCCGAGGCGCAAACCGGGCACGCCGCAATGTTTGCTCATGCTTCGCACGAGAAGGAGATTGGAAAAGCGGTCGGCGATGGGGAGCATGCTCGGCACGGGGTCGCCCGCGAAGTCGATGAAGGATTCGTCGACGATCACGAGTTCCATGTCTTTGGCGCGTTGCAGGAAATCGCTCATTTCATCGAGCGAGAAGAGCTGGCCTGTGGGGTTGCCTGGGTTGATGATGAGAAGCGCTTTCAGGCCGCGGCGGCGAACCCATGCCAGGTAGGCAGTGAGGTCGAGTTTGTATTTGTTTTCGGGGTTCAGGGGGAAAAGCTCGGCGTCGCGCTGATCGTTGAGCTTTTCGATGTATTCGCCGAAGGTGGGAACGGGTACGGCGATGCGCTCGATGAGCGTGGTGTTAATCAGCACGATCAATTCGGTGGCGCCGTTACCGATGATCAGATGGTCGGGATTTACGTTGAGAACGCGCGCGAGATTTTGCTGGCTTGTAATCGGATTGCTGGAAGGATAGGACCGGATGAGATTAGATAGATTGTCTTTCAGGTCGTCCAGCATCGCCGGAGTTGGGTAGTAGGGGTTCGCGATGAAGCAGAAATCGATAATGCCTTTGGCGCTTTCGTAACCGACCAGATCGGCCAGAGAGGGCGAGTGGGAAGTTTCGTAGAAAAGGTGTTTCCTCGGTTCGGCAGGCACGGTGTGGACCTCGTCTCCGCTATTAGCTTTGCACGTTACACGCCAACGGGCGCGAGTAAACCTCGGGCCGCGAGCGCGGCGGCATCGTCCAGGCCATCGAGAAAGCGGTCGCCGAGGCCGGGGATTGCTTCGGCCTGAAACAGCATTTCGGCGTTGGTCCATGCGGCCTCGCGAGAGGTGCGCAGGCCAAACGCGGCCAGCATATTTTCCAGCAGATTGATGGAGGGCAGGTTGTCACCGAGCAGCCCGGTGAGGAGCTGCGCTTTAGCCTGATCGACGATCGGATCGAGAATGTCATTGACCTGGGTGTAATCCAGATATTCGGGCGACTGGCGCACGGGCGCGATGTTGAACTGGCGGCAGGTTTCGACGACGGCTTCGGAGAGATCGTGATCGATGTGCGCGTTGATGCCGGCGAGGGCGAACTGGACGCGGGCCAGCTTCGCATCATCTCTCGCTTCGAACAGAACACACCAGCATATGGGAGCGGTTTCGCCGGGCGTCAGCCATTCCGCGAGAGCCGAAAGGTAAAGGCCCGCGAAGACGACGTCGAGCTGGGTCAGCCAGGTGGGATTGCGCCAGGTTCCGGCGCCGATATTGGTATCGACAGCTTTTGTGACGGTGAGGTAGAGCCAGTTGAACCACTTGAGGCCGTCGGTAACGGGCAGAAGGCTGTCGATGGCTTCGAGTGCGGCGATCACGTCGGGTATGGTGTTTACCGGTTTGGCGGCGATTGCGAGCAGCGGATTGTCCATTCGTAACGGATGGTAGCACCGTAGACTAAAAGCATCGACGAATGGTTGAGACACGGCTGCCTACGGACCCGAATGAACTGACTGAGCTGCTGGAGTCGATACCGAACGGCCCGGCGGTGTTTCTGCTTTGGCCCAGCGATGGCGGGCCGTATCTGGCCCGCACGAACGTGCTGCGCCGGCGATTGATGCGTCTGCTCGAAGCGAAGGACGGGGTCTCGCGAAACCTGAGCCTGCGGGGCACGGCGGAGCGGCTGGAATACCACCTGGCGGGATCGAAACTGGAATCGCGCTTTCTGCATCTGGAGCTGGCGCGGCAGTATCTGGGCGCGGATTATCGCAAGGAGATCCGGCTGAGGCTGCCGCCTTATGTGAAGCTTCTGCTGGCGAACGAATTTGCGCGTACACAGGTTGCGCTGCGGCTGAGTAATGCCACGCGGTCGCTTTATGTCGGTCCGTTTCGCAATCGCGCGACGGCGGCGCAATTCGAAGCGGCGTTTCTCGATTTGTTTCAGTTGCGGCGCTGTCAGGAAGACCTGACGCCTTCGCCCTCGCATCCGGGTTGTATTTATGGCGAGATGGGACGTTGCCTGCGGCCGTGCCAGCAGTTGGTGGGGGTTGAGGAATATCGCTCGGAGGCGGCGCGCGTGGCGGAGTTTCTGCGCACGGGCGGGCGTTCGCTGCTGTCATCGGCTTCGGGTGAGCGGGAGCGGCTCAGCGCGGCTATGGATTTTGAAGGGGCGGCGCGGGCGCACCAGCGGGTGCAGAAAATCGAAGAGGTGCTGGGGTGGCGCGATGAGATGGCGCGCGATGTGGAGGAACTGCATGCGGTTGCGATCGTTCCTTCGGCGCATGCGGAGACGATCGAACTGGGCTGGCTGCGCGGCGGGCACTGGCAGGGCTTTCGCTCGCTCGATTTCATCACGGCAGACGATGGCAGAGCGGTGTCGCTCGATTCGCGGCTGCGGGAGATGGCGGCGTCGATTGCAGATCGGCCGGCTGCGTCGACGACCGAACGAATGGAGCACCTGGCCGTGCTCTCGCGGTGGTTCTATTCGAGCTGGTGCGACGGGGAACTGCTGATGGTGGACGATTGGGGAAAAATTCCGTGGCGCAAACTGGTCAACGCGGTATCGCGGGTTGCAGGCGCGCAACGGAAATCCCGTCAGAGCACAGGTTCTTAGAGATTTTGTTGGCATCCATGCCGGGTCCGCCAACGCAGTGCCGGGCCATGCCGTAGCCGGAGATATCGTTGCCGTCGAGGGTGTTGCCGCTGGCGCCGACGGCCAGGTAGATGCCGGCGCGGAGCGATTCGGGCTGATCGCGGCGCGCATGATTCAGGCCGGAGAGATGGTTGGCCGTGATGTGGTTGCCTGTGCCACGGATCACAAAGCCGTTGAACAGCTCTTCGGAGCAGGTATTGCCCGTCACTTCGCCGTCTGTGAAACCTTCGAGCGTGAGGCATCGGCCGGCTATATTGTCGAAGATGTTGTTGCGAATCGCGACATGATCCACGCTGCCTGAGGCGCTGATGGCGGTGGGCAGCACGGCGCCGCTCACAACCGCTTCTTCGCCGGGAAAGCCGAGCATGTGTCCGGTGTTGTTTTCGATGGTGATGGCCGTCGCGTGGCCGATTTCGATGGCGGCGCGGGCCAGAATGGTGAATTCGCTATCGGCAATGCGGCCACGGGCGGCGGTTGCGGTGACGCCGGAAGTAGTGGAGCGAATCCAGATGCCGTTGCCGCGCACTTTGCCGATCAGCGCGTGGACGATTTCAAAATCGGTGACGCCTTCTTCAAGGACCACGCCGCCGGTGCCGTTGTTGTGGCTGGCGGCATCGAGCGTGCCGCTATCGGTGATGACCGCGTCGCGAATATGGATATTGCGGCCGCCGTTGACGAGGATGGGAAAGCCGGCGATTTGGGTGGCTTTGAGGCCGGTGATTTCGAGGCCCTGCACGCCTTCGGCGACGATGCCGTTGTTGGCGACGACGCGCGACAACATGGCGGTGGCCGGAGGCTGGCCCAGTGGTTCGGGAAACGCGGCGCGGTTGCCATCGAGCGAGAGATCGCGGAGGGCGATGTTTTTGCCGGCGGGCAGCACGAGAAGCGCGCGTCCGCGAAAGGTGGAGGAAGCTTTGATCGTGGTGTTGGCGCCGGTGATGGTGAGATCGTGGGCGTCGGCGGGAAGAGTGATTTCGCGCGAAATTTCAATGACGCCGGCGGGGAGAGCGACTGCGCCGGTTTTGGCCTGGAGCGCGGTGCGGAGGCGGGCTTCGGGGGTCTGGCAGAAAAGTGGCAGCGCCGACAGAATGAAAACGATGACTGGCTTCAACGGACCACCTCAATCCCTATTGTCGCTAATGTACGGGTTCCGAGGCGGATATCGAGGCGGCGCGCGCCGGCTTCGACGGATGGCGGAATTTGGAAATTAACCTCCCAGCGTTCTGTCAGAGGATCTGCCCGGAAGGTCTCTATTTTTTCGACGGGCGTGCCATCTACGGTGGCGTTGAAGGTTTCGATGGAATCGACTTCTTCTATGGAAGCTTTCACGAGGCCGGATTCGATTCTGGTGGCGGACATCAGATTGATGGCGTCGGTTAAGGAGTTGAGGCGGGGCACCGCGGGACCGGGGCGAATGACACGTACAAAGCTATCGGCAGTGAGCCGTGTGCCGCGCCATTCGAGACGCAGCGGCAGCAGCCCCGTTCGCGCGCCGTCGGGCAGAAAGACGTTCACCTGCGAGAAACCGTTGCGTTCGCGCGGCCCGATGTAGCAAACGCGCCCGGCCACGGCGTCGATGAAGGCTGCGAGCGAGTTGAGGTCGCAGCCTTGCGGCAGATTTTCGACCGAGGCCGCGACGCAGGCGAGACGTCCGGTGGCTGGCACCGCCTGCTCGCTTGAAAAGGCGTTGGAGAGCGCGCGGATGCGGCAGGCTCCGGTGGGAGTAGAGACGGGCGTGGAGGGCTTACGCCAGGTAGTCCACATGTATTGCGAGTCGATTCCGGTCAGGGCCAGGAGTTCGATGCCATGTTCGCGGGTGAAGGCATGGATTTCATCGGCGCCGATGCGCACGCCTTCCCATGTTGTATAGGCGCGGGAGGTTTTGGGCAGGCCGTTGAGTTGCAGGCGCGCGACGCCGCCGGGCCGCAGCACTCGCACGGTTTCGCGAAGGTAGGAAAAAACCACTGCGGCGCTCGGGATGTGCTGGAAGACGGCGTAGGAGTAGACGAAATCGAAGTGCCCGTCGGGGAACAGTTTCAGATCGCTGCCGCCGATGGCGTGCGGGAAGGCGTTGGACACGTCGCGCAGTTTTTCCTTCGCCATGGCGATCATGGAGTCCGATACATCGACGCCGTAGATCTGGCCGAAATACTGGCTGAGGGGACGCAGGAGGAGGCCGGGTCGGCGGAGCTTGCGCGGGGTCTGGGGAAGGCGCTTCAGTTCGCCCGCGAGTTCGCCTGCCAGATCTTTCGCGGTGGCGAAGAATTCGTCGTCGTCCTGATCGCGGCGGCCGAAGGCGACATAGTAGTGAGCGTCTTCCCTGGCGCGTTCGTTCCACTCGGCACGCATCCGTTTTTCGATCAGTGGGTCAACAGGAAGTGCCACGCCGCTATCATAGCTTCCTGCCGGCGCGCATCTGGATTTTACGGGTTCTGTTCCTCATTCGCGGGACCTTCTGCTCGGCGATGCCGCCGACGTGGGAGGGCTGGGACGGGTACGACCATTTCGCCTGGATATAGCACTGGAACGATCGACATACCTTGCCGCGAACCACTGATTCTGTTTCGCGCGAGATCGACGAATCGATGTGGCTGGCGCCTCTGCCGTGGGAACTCCGCTGGATCGGGCCGCCAGACCGGCGCTGGAGCACGAGCGTGCGCTACCGATGAACGGGCGGTCATTCGTGTCTTAATAAGCGCAGTTGCCGGGCTTTTACTGGATTGTGTCGCCGGTGACGCGGCTGGTCAGCGATTGGCCCATACACGACCGGGTGCCGCTGGTACCTCTGTTCAGCGTGTTGCTGGCCTCGGCCGCCATATACCATGGCCCGATCACGCACTTTGGTGCCACAACTGCGCGTCTACACGTACCTGCGTGGCTTGGCGTGAAGTGGCTTGGTTCCACAATTGCCATCCCATTGCGATGGTTCAGCGTCGCGCGAAGACGCGAATGTAATCGAGATCGAGGGCGGCGGGGAATTTCGTGCGGGCGTCCGGTTCGCCGGACTTCGCGGTGCCGACGGCGAGGCTGACGGCCAGATAGAGGGGCTGGTGCGGAACGCCATCGAAGGAATGGAACCTGTCGACGCCATCGACGCTCCAGGAGATTTCGTCCTCATTCCATTCGACGGAGACGATATGAAAACCCACGGACAGATTGGCCACCTGATAAGATCCGGCGTAATCGCGGTCGGCCCGCGCGTCGCCCCAGTGATTGGCAAATAAAGATTTCGTTGGTTCGCTGCCGAGGGCGTCCATCACGTCTATGGATGGCATGTCGCCGCTCGGCACGGGCAGCAACTGAAAGAGCGGTTCGAGGCCGCGGCCGGCGGGAATGCGAAAGCGGATATCGAAGCGTCCGTAGGTCTGGGCGAATGTGTCAAAAGTAGTCAATATGCCGGAGATGTACCCAGTTGGGGTGCTGCGCGCGAGGATGTGGGCCTCGCCGCCGGAGATTTCAATAGCCTCGGGAGTCCATGTCTGGATGCCGCCGAGGACGAGTTTGCCCGGAGCGTGGGGCGACCATTTGGAGAAATTCAGGGCCGTGCCGTCGAATTCCTCGGCAAATTTGAGGGTCCAGCCTGGGATTTGGGGGCCAGGATCCTGCGTCCCGGAGGCGCTGACACCCGGGGTGGACTTCGTCGGAACGTCGCGGCGTGGAGTTTGCGCAGCCAGGGTACCGGACAAAATGTTTGGAAGCAGGATTGCACATAGGCAGAACGCCCGGGTGGTGTTTGGCGTAACTTTTAGCGCTCTCAGGTGTTTGACAAGCAAACTCATCTGGCATTGACTGTAACAAATACAGTGTTTCATGTAACCTTGAGATATTCATGAGAATTCTTGTCGTAGAAGACGAAAGACGGATCGCGGATTTCCTCGGAAGGGGCCTTCAGGGGGCCGGTTACGCGATTGATGTGGCTCAGGACGGCGCGACAGCCATCCAGTTTACTCACGATACCGATTACGATCTGGTGATTCTGGACCTGATGCTGCCCGATATGGACGGGCTGAAGGTTCTCGAACGGATTCGCGGGAGGCAGAACGGACCTCCGGTGCTGATTCTGAGCGCGCGAGGGCAACTGGACGACCGCGTGAAGGGGCTGGAGCATGGCGCGGACGATTATCTGACGAAGCCGTTTGCGTTTGTGGAGCTTCTGGCCCGTGTGCGCGCGCTTTTGCGCCGCGGCCAGCCGACGCCGGAACGGTTGCAAGTGGGCGACCTGGTGGTAGACAGCCTGCGCCGCAAAGTGACGCGCGGAATGGAGACGATCGACCTTGCGCCTAAGGAGTTCGGCATTTTGGAATACATGATGCGGAATAAAGGACGCCCGCTGAGCCGCACGATGATTGTGGAGCATGTGTGGGATATGGATTATGACGGCCTGACGAATATCGTCGACGTGTATATCCGGCATCTGCGCAGCAAGATCGACGACCGTTACCCGGAAAAGCTGATCCACACGATTCGCGGCATCGGGTACATGATTGAGGCTCCGGAGAAGGCAATTCCGGTGCGGCCCGATCCAGGCAATCCGCTGCAGGCGTCGATCTAAGCGGGATACGGTCCCATTGAGGTAAAGTAGTCGCCAGAGGGCTATCCTGGCCGAACGCAAACACATCTCGCGCGGTCTGCGGTTCACGCTGACGGCGGTTTACACGGCTGTCTTCACGCTGCTCCTGGTCGGTGTCACGATTTTCTTCCGCCAGGAATTGGCCTCCAGCCTTGATAACCAGGCCGAAGAAGATCTGGAGCAGCGGTGGGGCACGCTCAAAGGCTACCTGCGGATCGACGGCGACAACGACTTGCACTGGATGTTCGACGAGCAGGACAGCGACGAAGACAACATCCGGGCGCAGGTCAAGAGGATCTACATGATTGCCGATGCCGACGGCAAGGTTCTCGAAGGTTCCAATCTCTATCAGGCTATCGGCTTCGATAGTCCCGCGCGTATCAGGCGGGCGCTGTCTTCCAGCCAGCCCGACGAGAGGTGGGTGACCGTTGCCGGAGTTCCCTATCTGATCCGCGCCAGCTATGTGCTGAACGAATCGCGCACGAAGAAGTTTTATGTCGCCATTGGCATTTCGCTGGTCAACAGTCACAAGACGCTGACGAATTTTACCTGGCTGTGTATGGCGGTAATACCGCTGGTCATCGTGATTGGCACGGCCACCGGCTGGGTGATCGCGGGCCGCGCGCTTTTGCCGGTGATGGCGATTGCGCGGGCGGCGCAGCGGATCGGCGGGTCCAATCTGAGCCTGCGTATTCCCGAGCGCAAAGCGGCCGACGAACTGGAATACCTCATCGAAACTTTTAACGCCATGATTGCGCGGCTGGAGCAGAGCTTTATCCAGGTGCGGCAGTTTTCGACCGACGTTTCGCACGAATTGCGCACGCCGATCACGATTGTGCGCGGGCAACTGGAAGTGGCGCTGTTTACCGCGCAGACCTCGGAGCAATATCGCGACGCCATCGTGGTGGCTCTGGGGGATGTGGAGAGGCTTTCTCAGATTGTGCGGGCGCTGTTGCTGCTCTCACAGGCCGAAACGGGGCAGGTGGTGCTGCAATTACAGGCGCTTGATCTGTGCGAAACCGCACGAAATATCACAGAGCAATTCGAGATTCCGGCGGAGGGCGCGGGGGTTGGGATCTCATTCCACGCGTTGCCTGGAAACTGCACGGGCGATTTCGATCGGGTACAGATTGAGAGAATGCTCTCGAACCTGATTTCGAACGCGGTGAAATTTACGCCCCCTGGCGGCGAGGTGCGCGTGAGCGTGGGCCGCATGGACGACGAGGGCGAGATTGTGGTGCAGGATACGGGGCAGGGCATCGCGCCGGAGCATTTGCCCCATATTTTCGACCGTTTTTACCGGGTGCGCGGGATGGAGGAGCAGGCGTCGCCCGAGAAGGGGCTGGGGCTGGGTCTCAGCTTTGTGAACTGGATCGTGCGGGCGCATGGAGGCGCGATTGAAGTGAAAAGCGAACTCGGGCAGGGAACTACTTTTATCGTACGGTTGCCGTTCCATCCGGAGTCGCGCCAGGCGGCAGTGGCGGGCGAGACCGAACACGCGCTCATGAAGCCGGTTTAATCAGAAGTTTATCCCCGCCTTCATCGTAACCATTTATTCTGGAGATAGTGACCCGGCTTCCTGTCGTTGCGATACTTGCTTTCCAGATGGCGTTCACGCTGACGGGCCAGCCGGCCGACAAGGCAACATCCGCGAAGACAACATCCGCGAAAGCGAAGACGGCGCCAGCCAACGATATTTTTTCCGGCACTGTGACGGCGTTGGCGGCAGAGTGGGTTATGGTAGTGCGCAAGGTTCCGGCGCGCCCCGACGAATTCCGGCAGTTCATCGTGGATAAAGATACGAAGGTGGAAGGCAGGCTCCGGGTGAATGCGCGCGTCACGGTGCGTTTCAAGGCCGATTCGAATGGCGGCATCCACGCCTTGCGCGTGATCGTGCGGGCCGATGCGAAGACGGCGGGGCCGGGACGCACGGGCAGCACGCCGTAACGGCCCGATGAATTGAGTTGCGTCCAGACACAGGCACCTGTAGAATTCTCATAAGTTGAGCCGAGGCTTCAGTTTCGGCTTCGACCGGAGGAGAACGATGTCGCGCTGTGTCTTTAGGAGTGATTTGAAACGTGTGCTTTTGGCGATGCTGATTGCCGGTGCCACGGCGATGGCTCAGGATCTGACGATCACCGCGCAGCTGAACGGGCCGCTCAGCGCCGGCGGTTCGCGGAAAGGCGATCTTGTGGCCGCGCAGGTGGTGAGTCCCGACTCGTTGAAAGGCGACACGATCCAGGGCATGGTGACACAGACGAATTCGGCGCGAGGGCAATCGAGCGTGACATTCAGTTTCACGCTCCTGCGGCATGGCAGCATGAATATTCCCATCACCGCGACCATACAGGGCGTGTCGAATGCCAAAGGTCAGGCGGGTGTGGACGATCAGGGGCAAGCGCTGCGAGCCAGCACGGCTCCAGGCGCCAAACCGGTGAACGCGTCGAGATTCGGCGGGCAGCTGGGCGGGCTGATCGGCGGCCGGACAGGCCAGGCTGTCAGCGACGCGGGCAGCGATGTGAATACTTCGGGAACGGCCACCGGTCCGATGCAAATATCCGCGTCGGGGCCGCCTTTGGAGCTGGGGACGGGTTCGGCGGTGACGGTTTCGGTGAGATCGAACAATGGCCCGAGCCTGGCCAGCCTGCCACCGAATGCTGCGGTCGGCGCTCCCGCCCCGACGCCGCAGACCATGGCGGTTGCGGGTGGGCCTGGCGCCGTATCAGGTTCTCAGCCTTCTGCAACGGCCGCCTCGGGCGGAGGCTCCGCGCAGCCGGAATTGAAATCGACCAAAATCGAGTTTGTTCCCGGTGAAAAGGTCGTGTACTTCGAAGATTTCAGCGATATGGCGGAGGATGAGCCGCCGCCCCACTGGAAAGTTCGCAACGGTACGGTGGAACTGCGTACGGGCGGGGGGATTCGCGAGTTGTATGCGGCTAAGGACGTGAACCTGACTTCCGGAACGTTTGCCATGCCGACCAATTTCACCGTGGAAATCGACTGGACAGGTGAAGGCCAGATGGTTTGGCACTTCATGAACAAGGACCAGCAGGTGATGTGGGCGCAGGTTCGTGGCGAACCGGATGGGAAGACTGCGAGCGTGACAATTGCCGGACCGGAAGGATCTTTGGGCGCCGGTCAAACGCAGGTGGATACGCTCAAGAACCCGGTGCACTTCGCATTATGGGCGCAACAGGGCCGTGTCAGAGCCTATATAAACGGCATCAGGCTGGTTGACGTCAATCAGGTGACGTTTGGCCCCATGGATCATATGGCGCTGGACTTCGCGGCATACAGGCCCAACGGGCTGCGCCAGGTGCGTATCGCCGAATCGGCGCCGGATTTTTCCACCATGATCAACGCTACCGGTAAGTACGTGACGCACGGGATCAACTTCGATACCGATAGCGACCGGCTCAAGCCGGAATCGGGCGCCATGCTCAAACTGGTGGCGGCGGCACTGACGAAGAATCCGAATCTGAAGCTGGAAATCGACGGCTATACGGATTCGGTGGGGAAGGCAGACCACAATCTGGATCTTTCGAGGCGGCGTGCGCAGGCCGTACAGAGCGTGCTGGTTTCACAGTTCGGTGTCGACGCGGACCGGCTCTCGTCGAACGGTTTCGGGCCGGATAATCCGATAACGTCGAACGACACGCCGGATGGCAGGGCGAATAACCGGCGTGTCGAGTTTCTGAAGAAGTAGAGGGGGGCGCGACTACGGCACCCGTTACTTTTCGGTCAGCGCGGCCACGCCAGGCAGGATCTGGCCGGAAAGGAATTCGAGTGACGCGCCGCCGCCGGTTGAAACATGCGAGATCTTGTCGGTCAGGCCCGCGGTTTTGATAGCCTTTTCGGAATCGCCGCCACCCACTACCGACACCGCGCCCGAAGTGGCGACAGCCCGCGCCAGCGCCATGGTGCCCTTATCGAATGGCGGTTTTTCGAACACGCCCATCGGACCGTTCCAGATGATCGTCTTCGCGCCGTGAATGATGCCTTCGTACAGTTCCACAGTCTTCGGGCCGATATCGAGGGCCATCTTATCCTCGGGAATCTCCACCACGCTCTGGTTCTCCGCGCCCTCTTTAAACTCCGCCGCGACTACGTGATCCACTGGCAGGACCAGCTTCGTCTTGAACTGCGCGAGCAGGCTTTGCGCCAGATCCAGCTTGTCGTTTTCCACCATGGACTTGCCGATTTCATGGCCCTGCGATTTCAGAAACGTGTAGGCCATCGCGCCGCCGATCAGAACTTTATCCACCACCTTCGCCAGGTTCTCGATCACTTCGATTTTGTCGGAAACCTTCGCGCCGCCCAGAATTGCCACGCAGGGACGTTCCGGATTCTCGGTGACCATTGTCAGGTACTGGAGTTCCTTATCCATCAGCAACCCGGCCGCGGCCTGTTTCATGTAAGCGATCATGCCGACAGTGGAGGCGTGGGCGCGGTGCGCGGAACCGAAGGCATCGTTGACGTAAACATCGCAAAGCTTCGCCAGTTTCTCCGAAAACGCCGGGTCGTTGGCCTCTTCTTCGGCGTGAAAACGCAGGTTTTCGAGCAGCAGCACACCGCCCGGGGCGGGCAGCAGCGCCTCTACGGCGGGACCGACGCAATCCGGGGCCAGCGTCACGGGCCGGCCCAGCAGCTCTTCCAGTTTCTTCGCGACGGGCTTCATGCTCATCTCGGCATTCGGCTTGCCTTTGGGGCGCCCCAGATGCGATGCCAGGATCACGCCTGCGCCGTGTTCAAGCGCGTATTTTATGGTGGGCAGCGAAGCGCGGATACGCTTGTCGCTGGTGATTTCCTGCCCCGCATTGGCCAGTGGGACGTTGAAATCCACACGAATGAAGACGCGCTTGCCGCTCAGGTCCAGATCTTTGATGGAAAGTTTTGCCATGGGATGAAATTCGAGCTTAGCAAAGCGGATTCCGCCGCCCTACCGGACTTCGCTCATCAGTGCCAGCAGGTTGCCTTCGGTATCTCTCAGGAATGCCATCCAGAGATCGTGATCCGGCATTTTCGCGATCATACGGGGAGGCGCTTCAAACTGCACTCCCTTATCGCGCATCTCCGCGGCAGCCGCCTGAATATCGAGAGTTCTGTAGTAGATGATGGAACCGTAGGTGGAATCCGCCTTCTCCGCTTTGCTCAGCATCAGCCGCGTGCCGCTGCAATCGAAAAACGCCATGCCGCTGGCTTCGAACAAATACTGCAGACCCAGGGCATCGCGGTAAAAGGCGACAGCGCGGGGCAGGTCCTGCACGGTGACGGCAATTTGTCCGATCGATGTGACTCCGGCACTCATCGTTGTTCTTAAAATTGTAGCGCGAATTTATGTCTTGATCCCGTGCAGTGGTTGCGGTAGTAATGGCAGTCCTGCTACCCGGTAGGCGAGAAGCAACGCGCCCGCCGCGGGACTGCGCCGGGGTGGGCCCGCTTCGGCATCGCCCTCCAGTAGCGCCAGTGTGCGGAAGCGTTCGAGCAGGATCTGGCTCTGAAATACGCCGCCGATCCATGAGATACGGGCCGTGCCCTCATTCCAGAGTTGTCGCCGCACGGATGCTGCCAGGATGGCGAGTTGTTGCGCGGCGCCGCGCAGAATATCGGTTGCCACGGGGTCGCCTTCCGATGCGATGCGGTCCACCGTCATGGCCAATTCCGCCACACGCGCGCGCGGCCACTCCGCCGCGTAGAGACGGTGCAGCGCGTCGTTCGCATTTACCGTGCCGGTGAGCTCCGCCAGCGCGGGCGTGAGCGCGGTACGCGGGCCCCAGCCCTCGAACTCCCTCAAAGCGGCACGCAGCGCCTGGCGCGCGATGTCGAACGCGCCGCCTTCATCGCCGTAGATGTAACCCCAGCCACCGGCCCGCGCAGACTCGCCGTGCACATTCTCGCCATAAGCAATAGAGCCGGTGCCTGCGATTACAACCACGCCGGGCTCGCCTTCGGTAGCGCCGGCCCACGCGATTTTCGCGTCGTGCGTAACCGTCATTCTTTCGGCGTCGATCAGTTCGGCGAGCAGAACCGCCTTATCGTCCGGCCCGCCGCTCATGCCGAGGCACGCCGCTTTGAAGCGCGGCTTTTGTTGGGTCGGGAGGCCAGCCCTCGCGGCTGCCTGCGTGCAGCACTCACCCATCACGCGCAGGAATTTTGCGCGGCCTTCCGCTGCGCCTACGTGATTGCAGGGGCCCGCGCTGGCCCAGCCGGCAATGCGTCCGTGATCGTCGCCGATCACCGCAATGGTGCTCGATTGGCCGCCGTCAACGCCCAGGAAGTAGTCGCTCATTGGATTTGAAACAGCCAGGCATCGCCGCGGTCCGCGATTTTCTTCAGGCCCCAGCGCGCGGGATCGCTCTCGATATCGGGCGTGAGCCAGTGACCGGGAGTGATGAGCAGATAGTCGATGCCGCGCCGCTTCACGGTCGCGGTGGCCAGACGGCGCAGGTCTTCGCGCGGCGGGTCGATCGCTTTCGTGAGACTGGCGTTCACGCTTTCCAGTTTCACATCTATAGCCTGCTCGTCGAGTGAGCAATGCAGTTCCACGCGATCGAGTTGCACGGGCGCCCCGAAATCCGCATCGATCCACATACCCGGATGAATGGATTCCCACGAGCGCCAGCGCGTCGCGGGATTGCGATCGAACGCGAGGCGGATATCCCAGGGGAACGACGAGGCGTTGATGGTCCATTTTGCAGTTGGGCGAAATTCTTCGGAGCCGAGAAAGAATTGCATCTCGCCGATGCTCCAGATTTGGGTCGGGCTGGCCGCGGTTTGTGTCATGCGGAGGTGATTCAGGATGCGTGGAGCGAAGGTGTAGCGGAGATTCCACAGGGGCTGGAAATTCGGCTTCGTCGCGGTGGTCAGAATGTCCTGAATCAGCTCACCTTCGGCCGAGTAATAATTCACGAGCACCTCGGTGGCGGCGTACGACTCGGCGACGGGCGACGTGCTCCAGACTCGCTTACCGCGCGGTACAAACTCATCGAGCATGCGCGCCGTGACCCAGCCGGCATCGCGCTGCAGGAGGTATTGATCCTGTGGGACTATGCCGAGCGCGGCCTGCCATGGGGCGCCGGCAATCTGCCAGCCGCCGCCGGGTGCGGTGTATATGTTGACGATCCGCGGCCAGGCGAGCAGCGCGGCCAGCATGACCACCACGGCCTGCGCGCGCGACGAGAACTCCAGTGCCAGAGCGATCCCGAGGGCTGCGTAGGGCAGGCACGGGAGCAGAAAACGCGCGCCCAGATTTTGGGGATAAGGCAACAGGAAAAATAATCCCGCGAGGAGAATGCGTCGCCCTTCAGGCCTGCGCATGCTGAGCAAGGCCAGGGGAGTGAGCAGGAAAACCGGTCCGAGTTGTCCTCCCAAATGGCCATCCACGGTGACCATCCAGAACAGCGATTTCAGGCTGGTGAGATCGCAGGTGCGGAAGTAACGGCGATATTCGTCCTCGAAAGAAATGTGAATGAACGGGTTCGGGAACACGCGATTCATGAAAGGCGAGACCGGATTGCCCAGCCACATCCAGTTCTTCAGGAGCCAGGGTGCGGCCATGAGGGTTGCGAAGCAGACTACGGTTGTGAGCGAAACAAGCGCGCGCCGCGTTTTCAAACTCGCGCGGTATTCCCACGCCACCATGACGAAAACATAGACGGCCGCTACAAACCCCGTGTACTTGATGGCAAAACAGAAGCCGGCCACCAGCCCCAGGGGCATCAGCAGCGACGGCTGCTTCGTTTCGCGCCAGATTTCGAGCAGATAGAAAGCGGCGAACCCGGTGGTGGCGAGCGCAACGTCGTTATACGCGCTTACGCCGTCGATGCCGGCCAGTGGCGAGAGATAAACCATCATGCCCGCGCATGCTCCCGCGATGGGGTGGCCGATGCGTCTGCCGTAACCAACCATCAGCAGGGGCAGCGAGAACAGGAAGCAGCAATGTACCGTTGCGGCGGCGGCATGGCGTCCGAACGAAAATGCGAACAGGTACAGCATCTCCATCCCCTGCGAGAGATTGCCATACATGTTGGTGGTGA
>Ga0302195_10000433_pt1 | contig 32112 bp, 23 predicted proteins | sample II_Bog_N1_2_FD_198778 | JGI IMG/M metagenome (GOLD analysis project Ga0302195, IMG submission 198778) | Peat permafrost microbial communities from Stordalen Mire near Abisko, Sweden - II_Bog_N1_2 | ecosystem: Environmental > Terrestrial > Soil > Wetlands > Peat | place: Sweden: Abisko...
GCATGTTCTGGACAGTTCGCGGCGCCAACGCGATTGTTGCCCTGCGCTGCTGCCAGCTCAACGGCCAATTTGAGGACTACTGGGAGGGACGCCGGGCCGCGTGATCCCACTTTTGTGTCGCGCACCCGCCAGTGCCGGAGGCGATCACATGCAACAGAATCAGCTGGGCTCCGGTTTCCGCCGCCTGCTCGAAGGCGAACGGCACCAGCCGGTCCAGCTCGGTCAAATCGGTCGCGACGAGAATAACGGCTGGACGGGGCCAGCGATCCTGGGCGATCTGCGGGCCAGAATCCGGCATGGCTTCCACCTCACACTGGAGAGCGTGGCACCGGCACATTTTGCGGTATGTGCCAGGGCGCACCCCTAAAAGTGATTTATCTCACACTACTATAGGATGCTTTGAACGGTTCTGGGGGAGGGTTTTAATTCCACGATCTGGAAGCCAATCGTGGACAGGTGAATGGATTCAGGGACAAGGATTCTCCGGGACGGCGGTCTGCAAGTTCTCCGAGGGCTGGGAAAGGGCTCAAATGAGCAAGGGCACTGGGGGCAATTTTACGAGGGGGAGGGAGGGAGGGGATGGGGTAGGGGAAGTTGTGCTACACTGCGTTCGGTAAACGCTTTCCCGGCTCCGGCGCTGTCTCTGTTTTTCTGCTCTCGCCGGTTGCGCTCTCCTGCGGCGTCTGGAGTGCGGTTTATTTTCACGGCCCAGGTTTGCCGCTTGACAAGTGTTTGAGTAAACCCATTTACTAGGGGTCGAACGTTCGCGCACTGCGCGGGCGAAATCACCCACGAAGGTGAAGCAATGTTCGGATTGGTTCCAGTCTCCATCGCCGCAAGTCGTTTGACTCATCTTCCGGTTCTTCTGGCCTTCAACGTCGCTCCTCTGGCTCACCTGAGGCCCCTCGACATCGCTGTGATCGCCATTTATTTCGCGATGGTGGTGTGGATCGGTTTCTATCTCAAAGGCAAGTCGAACACCAGCGAAGAATTCTTCATGGCCGGGCGGGAAATGACCGCCTGGATTGCCGGCTTGAGCTTTGTCTCGGCCAACATGGGCTCCCTGGAACTGATGGGCTGGGCCGGCTCGGCTTACCAGTACGGCATTCTGGCCACCCATTGGTATTGGGTGGGCGCCATCCCCGCGATGCTCTTCCTGGGCCTGGTGATGATGCCGTTCTACTACGTCTCGAAAATTCACTCCGTTCCCGGTTATCTGGACCTGCGCTATGGAGGAGGAGCCCGCACTGTGGCAGCCTTCTCCTTCGCCACCGAGATGATCCTGATGAGCGGCGTGAATATGTTCGCCATGGCCGTGGTGATGAAGGTGGTGCTGGGGTGGGACATTACCTTCAGCATCTTTGTCTCTTCGGTTGCGGTGGCGTTGTATGTGGGCCTGGGCGGGTTGCGCTCGGCAATTTTCAACGAGGTTTTGCAGTTCGTGCTGATCTGGGGTGGCGCACTGCTGGTGCCGATCCTCGGCCTGATCCAGGCCGGCGGACCCACCGGCCTGAAGAACCGGATCATGGCCAACCTGGTGACCGCCAGCTCGAGCATTGCCCCGGACAGTTATTTCCACCTGTGGCGCGATACCGGCCACTTTGCCTCGAACCCCATGGGCGTGCACTGGTCTGGAATCGTGTTTGGCCTGGGATTTGTGATCAGCTTCGGCTATTGGACCACCGACTTCCTGGTGGTGCAGCGCGTGTTGGCGGCGCACAATCTGCGGGCCGCGCGCATGGCCCCGATCATCGGATCGTTCTTCAAGATGGCGGTTCCGTTCATCGTGATTCTGCCGGGCCTGCTGGGATTGGTTCTCTTGCAGAATCCCGACGGCAGCCGCCGCCAACTGGTGGGAGAGGACGTGGTCGCCTCCTGCACGATTGCTTCAGCAGGAGGCAGGCTCGAAGATCCAGGCGCCTGCTCGGCCGCCATGTCAAAGACTTCACTTACGCCGCAAGCGCAACAGAAGGTCTTGAGCGGCGCACCAGAGACAGAGCTACACAGTTACAACCAGGCGCTGCCCCTGATGATGGTCCGCTACCTGGGACCCGGCCTGCTGGGGCTGGGCATCACCGCGCTGATCGCCGGATTCATGAGTGGCATGGCGGGCAATGTGAGCGCCTTCTCCACGGTGTGGACGTATGACATTTACAAGCCGCTCATCAACAAGAGAGGCTCCGACAGCCACTATGTCATGGTGGGCCGAATGTCGATTGTGGTAGGCGTCGGGATTTCCATCGGCGCGGCATACCTGGTGATGCACGCGCACGGCATTATGGATTACGTGCAGGCGCTGTTCAGCATCTTCATTGCGCCGCTGCTGGCCACGATTCTGTTCGGCATGTTCTGGAAACGGGCGACCAAGATGGCCGGATTCCTGGGGCTGCTGCTGGGCATCGTGTTTTCCGCGGGCCTGTTTATGTGGGTCAAGGTCACTCCGGCGGCACTGGCCGTGGTGGCGCTTTCGCCGGACGCCAAGCCGATGGCCGAGAATGTCTTCCGTGCACTGTGGGCATTTCTGTTCGCCGCGATCATCGTGGTTGTGGTGAGCCTGCTGACCAAGGCCAGGCCGGTGGCGGAGTTGGAAGGACTGGTCTATGGCGCAACGAACCTGCCCAAGGAAGCCCCCGTACCGTTTTACAAGAACGTGTACCTGTGGGCTGTGGTGGCGGTGATTATTTTTGCGTTCCTCAACATTTTGTTCTGGTAGTCAGAGCAATTCCGTGCCGGGCGCGGCAAGCAGGCCGCCCCGGCAGCGAGAGAAGAAAGGGTAGCGAAACATGCATGGTTCCGGAATTCCCATCTGGTTCTTCATTGGAGTGCTGTTGCTGGTCTATGGCACCATGATTTTCGGTTATGGCATCTATGAGTTGGCAACCGGCAGCTATCCGCCGCTGGTGCAGCTGACCAACCTTCACACTCCCATCTGGTGGGGTGCGATTCTGGCAATTTTGGGTGTGCTTTACGTGGTCAAGTTCCGACCGGGCCGCGCCACAAAGTAAGTGAGCGGCAGGCTGCCGGAATACGATTGAAAGAGCGCGCCATGCCGTCGCGGCGCGAAAGGAAGTTCCATCACGATTTCTGCGCGGGTCTCCCCGAATGGTGACGGCTGGCCCGGAGCCCGCGCAGGCGCAATGCAACCGCGCAAGCGGCAAGGATTGAAGGAGCAAAGAAAATGGCAGCACAGAAGAAGGTTACATTTGGCGTAATCGTCGGCAATCGTGGATTCTTTCCCGATCACCTGGCAAAGACCGGCCGCGAAGAGATCATTGCGGTTCTTGAAGCGGCGGGCGCGAACGTTGTGGTGTTAAGCCCCGAAGAGTCGAAGTTTGGCGCAGTGGAAACCTACGCAGAGTCGCAGCACTGCGCCGAGTTGTTCAAGAAGCACGCCGACGAGATCGACGGCATCATCATCACCCTTCCGAACTTCGGTGAAGAGCGCGGCATTGTGGACGCCATCCGTTTGTCCGGGCTGAAGGTTCCGGTGCTGGTGCAGGCCACGCCCGACCGCTCCGACAACATGACCATCGCCGTTCGGCGCGACAGCTTCTGCGGCAAGATGAGCTGTTGCAACAACCTGATGCAGTATCAGATTCCCTACTCGCTGACCTCGCTACACACCGAGAGCCTCACGTCGCCGGAATTCAAGGCGGATCTGGAGTGGTTCACCTCGGTTTGCCGCATCGTCAAGGGTTTGAAGAATGTGCGCGTGGGCGCTATCGGCGCGCGTCCGGCTGCGTTCAACACGGTCCGCTATTCCGAACGGCTGTTTGAAGCCAGTGGCATCTCGATCGAGCCCATCGATCTATCTGAGATATTCGGGCGCATCAACCGCATGAAGGACTCGGACGACGCGGCGCAGGCCAAGCTGGCCGCCATCAAGAGCTATGTCTCCACGGGCAGCGTTCCCGCCGAAGCCCTGCTGAAGATGGCCAAGCTGGGCGCGGTGATCGACGGCTGGATGAAGCAGACCAACGTTTCCGTGACCGCGGTGCAGTGCTGGACCTCATTCGAAGAGTTTTTCGGCGTGGTGCCGTGCACGATCATGAGCATGATGAGCAATGACCTGATTCCCTCGGCCTGCGAAGTGGATGTTCCGGGCGTGATCGGCATGTACATGATGGCCCTGGCCTCGGGCACGCCTTCGGCGCTGCTGGACTGGAACAACAACTACGGCAGCGATCCCAACAAGTGCGTGTGCTTCCACTGCTCGAACCTGCCCAAGCACTTTTTTGCGCAACCTCCGACGATGGATTATCAGGCGATCATTGCCGGCACGGTGGGCAAGGAAAACACCTTCGGCACCTGCGTAGGCCGCGTGAAGGCCGGCACCATGAGCTATGCGCGCTACTCGACCGACGACAACTACGGCACGATCCGGGGCTACACGGGCACGGGCGCCTTTACCGACGATCCGCTGGAGACATTTGGCGGCGCGGGCGTGGCGGAGATTCCCGAACTGCAGCGGCTGTTGAAGTTCATCTGCCGCGAAGGCTTCGAGCACCATGTGGCGGCCAACTTCAGCGATGTTTCCAAGGCGGTTCACGAAGCAGCCTCCAACTACCTGGGTTGGGAAAGCTACTACCACCCCGAGCTTGAAGACTAAGCAAGGCGCGGCAACTTCTCGGGCGTTGACGAATCCAGTCAACGCCCGAATCTCTTTGGAGCAACAGACGAAAAGGATGCGCAATCATGAGTAAAAGAATCGGCAAGAGCCTGGTGGTGAGTGGTTCCACGCTGGTGACGGAAGCGGCGTGGAATGCGGAGTTGGATGCGAAGCACGAGAAGCTGATCCAGTGGATGCGCGGCAAGGGGCTGGCCGGCGTTCTGCTGCGGCGCAACGAGAATATTGCCTGGGTGACGGGCGGCGCGGTGGAGGGAATTGTTTGCACTGCCGCTGAGACAGGCACGTACTCAGTGCTGGTGACAGCCGCCGGCAAACGCTACTACCTGACCACTGAGAATGAAGCTCCACGCGCTCATGACGAGGAATTTGACGCACTCGATTTTGAGCCGGTTCTGTTTCCCTGGTATGCCGACGACACGTCTGCTACCGCGGTGAAGCTGGCGGGCGGGTCGGTGGGCTGCGATACGGCGGGTGGGGGATTGACGCCGATAAGTCTCTACCCCTTGCGCGCTTCGCTCACCGAGACCGAAATTGCGCGCTATCGCTGGCTGGGAATTGAAACTGCGGCTGCCACAGTGGAGGCGCTCCACCAGGTTGAACCCGGCATGAGCGAGTACGATCTTGAGGCTCTGACTACGGCCGGTCTTTTTCGGCGTGGAATTCTGCCGTCGGTGGCTCTCTATGCCGTGGACGACCGGATTCTCAAGTACAAGCACGCCGTGCCGCGCGGCCATCGCCTGAAGGAGTACGGAATGCTCAACCTCTGCGCGCGCAAGTGGGGGCTGGTCATCTCCATCACCCGCTTCATTCATTTCGGCGCGGTGCCTACGGAGCTGGCGGCGCGCTTTGTCTCCGCGGCGAAGGTGAATGCTGCTCTGTTGGACGCCACACGGGTGGGTGCAACTTCTGGCGATCTGTTCCGCACGGCCCAAGCCGCTTATGTGGCCGAGGGCTATCCCGGCGAAGAGCGCTTTCATCACCAGGGCGGACCGACCGGCTACAACGAGCGGGAGTGGGTTGCGACGCCAGCGGGCACAGAGATCCTGGTGGACAATCAGGCCTTTGCCTGGAACCCGAGCATCCGCGGCGGCAAGACCGAGGACACCGTGGTTCTGAGTGGCGGCAAGATCGAGTACCTGACCGCGACGCCGGAATTGCCGGTGATCGAAGCTACGGTCAACGGCAAGGTGTATCTGTCGGCTGGGGTGCTGGTGAAGTAAGGCAGGGGATAGGGAACAGGGAGTTAGGAGTAGAAAAACCTGTCAACTTGGAACGCGCCAACAGAAAGGGCCCCGGCATGGGGCCCTTTCGCTGACTCGCTAACTTACTAACTCGCTCCTTTCGGCTGCAACGTCAGTCGCGCCGTCAGCACCACCAGCGAGGCCCATAGCGTATCGGCGGCCAGCAGGTGCGCCACCTGCACCCACAACGGCGCCAGCAGCACCACATCCAGAATTCCCAACACATAGACCGCGGCCAGCAGCATGAGCACCAGCGCGGAGAGGGTGCGATTGTCCCAGTGGGTGGTGCGCTGCGCTGCGCGGACCAGCAGCGAGATGAGGAAGATGCTGGCCAGGAACGCGATGGTGGGATGGGTCCAGCGCCAACGCACCAGCCAGCCGCTGGTGGCGGAGAAGTCCTGAGCCAGCGCCATGCCCAACGAACTTGCCGGAAAGAGCGTGTCGCCGAGCGCGGCCAGCGAGCCGGTGACGCCTACCATCATGACCACCAGAACGCCAATGGCGGCGCTGAAGGGGGCAACCAGGCGGATGCTGCCGCGCATGTAGGCTTTGCGTCGGCTGAGCAGGTGCGCGGTGAGGGTGATGGCGGCGAGCAAAAGCAGAGTGTTGGTCAGATGCAGGGCCAGAAAGGCAGGCCGCATGGGCGACTGGCTCTGGGCCGTGTAGCCGAGTTCGACCAGCAACGCGCCCAGGATCGCTTCAACCAGGGTAAAGGCCACGGAAGCGACAGCCAATGGGCGCGCCAGGTGTCCGCGCACCGTGCCGGCGAAGGTCCACACCAGAAGCCCTACGACCGAGAAGAACGAGAGCCCGCTGGTGATGCGGTGGGTGAGCTCGATGAGGGTTTCCGCGCTGGCAGAGTGCTGCAGGACGGTGCCGTTGCACAGCGGCCAATGGCCGCCGCAGCCGGCACCGGAGCCGGTGGCGCGCACCAGAGTGCCCCACAGAATGACGGCGATGAAGTAGGCGAGTACGCCCCAGGCATAGCGCCGCAAGGCAGGCGAGGGCAGGCGTTGGACGTTTACGGGAACGGCGATTGCAGGCATTTGGGATGACTCCGATTGGAACCCATCAGTGTAGTACAGACCGGCAGCCGGCTGCGGCTCGCTGCTTGAACGCCCACTCGGAATTTGTGAAACTTGGCAGGCATCTCAAAGTAATGGCCCTGCCGCGTCATTCGGGTTGAATGGGCAACAGGGCCACGTTTTGTACTAACAGTAGGCTGCTTACTCTCCGAGCAGGCGTACCACGTGGTTTACGATGATCAGGTCTTCGGCGGGCGGGATGACGCGGACGGTCACTGCGGAGCTGTCGGCGGAGATGAGGGCTTCGCCGCGGCAGTTGTTCCGCTGGGGGTCGATGACGATGCCCAGAGCGCCCAGGCCGGCGCAGATTTCCGCGCGGGTGAAGGGGTCGTTTTCGCCGATACCGCCGGTGAAGACCACCATGTCCAGGCCGCCCAGTTCGGCCACATAGCTGCCGATCCAGCGGGCGATGGTCCAGGTGAACTTGTCGACGGCCAGACGGGCCTTGGCGTTACCTTCCTTGATGGCATCGCGGAGGTCGCGCATGTCGTTGGAGAGCTCGCTCATGCCCAAGAGGCCGGCCTTCTTGCTGGCCACGATTTCCAGTTGGTCGGCGCATTCGGCGGCGCTCATGCCCGCGTCCACAAACTTACGCAAAATGAACAAGAGCACGCCGGGATCGATGTCGCCGGTGCGGGTACCCGAGATGATGCCGCCGGTGGGCGTCAGGCCCATGGAGGTGTCCAGGCACTTGCCGCCGCGAATGGCGGAGATGGATGCGCCGTTGCCGAGGTGGGCGACGATCAGCCTTTCGGGAACATTGGGCTGAAGCTGATAGACGATCGACTCGTAGGAAACGCCGTGCGCGCCGTAGCGGCGGACACCCATTGCGGCATATTCCGGAGGGATGGGCATGTGCTTGGCAACTTCCGGCATGGTGCGATGGAAGTAGGTGTCAAGAATGACGAAATTGGGCAGGCCGGGGAAGAGGCGCAGCGCTTCGCGCATGATGTAGATGGCGATGGGCGTGTGGAGCGGCGCAAAGGCCGTGTAGCTCTCCATCTCGTCGATCAGGGCGGGGGTGATGCGCTGATTTTCCAGGACCGTCGGGCCGCCGGAAACCATGCGATGGCCGATTGCCTGCGGGGCAGGGAAGTCACTGGAATGGAGCGCGTCGGCCACCAGTTTGAAAGCGACTGCGCGGTTGGGCAGGGCCGGAGTTTCGTCTACCAGCTTTTTGCCTTCGGCGTTCTTGATCCAGAACTTGCCCAGATCGGTGCCAATGCCGTCGACCGCGCCCTCGAAGAGCTTGGTCCGTTCGCCGTCGCCGGCTTCGTAGACTGAAAACTTGATGGAAGAAGAACCGCTATTCAAAACCAGTACGGGCAAAGACGACATGAATGGAAACCTCTGTAGGTTGGGGCTGATTGAGTCAGCAGGTTAGCGAGTTGGCAAGTTAGCGAGTTGGCAGCGGTGCGTGCGAACCTGGCATCGCAGCGCGGCCAGCTCCCAGGTCTGCGACCGAATAGTTCCGTAGTATTGATTTCGTGGTTTCCCAGGTCTCAAAATCGAGACCTGGGAAACCCAGCATTGATGCAAGTTCAAGCAGTCAGATACCTAGCTTTGAGGCCAGCGCCAATCCCTGATTTCGGGCAAATCGTCGCCATTTTCGGCTACGTACAGTTTATGCCGCTGAATGGCCTCGGAGTACCATTGTTCGGCCGCATCGGCTTGGTCTGCCATCCGCGGGACCCGCTTGATGGCGTCCAGAGCTAACTGGAAGCGGTCGATGTTGTTGAGTACGCACATGTCAAAGGGCGTGGTGGTGGTGCCCTCTTCCTTGTAGCCGCGCACGTGAAGATTGTCGTGGTTGTGCCGCCGGTAGGTGAGCCGGTGGATCAACCAGGGATAGCCGTGGAAGGCAAAAACGACCGGCGTTGCGGGCGGGAAGAGCAGGTCGTACTCCTCGTCGGCAAGTCCATGGGGATGTTCCGAGGGCTGCTGAAGCGCCATCAGGTCCACCACATTCACCACGCGGACGCGCAGATCGGGAGCCTGTTGGTGCAAAAGGCAAACGGCGGCCAGGGTTTCCGAGGTGGGTACGTCGCCGCAGCAGGCCATGACCACGTCGGGATGACCCTCGTCGTTCGAAGCCCAATTCCACGCGCCCAAACCCTTGGTGCAGTGGGCGATGGCTTCGTCCATGGTGAGCCATTGGGGCGCGGGTTGCTTGCCGGCCACGATCAGGTTGATGTAGTTTTTGGTGCGCAGGCAGTGGTCGGCCACGGAAAGCAGGGTGTTGGCGTCCGGAGGAAGATAGACGCGCACCACGTCGGCTTTCTTGTTGACCAGGTGATCGATGAAGCCGGGGTCCTGATGGCTGAAGCCGTTGTGGTCCTGACGCCAGACGAGCGAACTGAGCAGGTAATTGAGCGAAGCGATGGGCTTGCGCCAGGGAATCTGGCGCGTGACCTTGAGCCACTTGGCGTGCTGGTTGGCCATCGAATCGATGATGTGGATGAAGGCCTCGTAGCAATTGAAGAATCCGTGGCGGCCGGTGAGCAGGTAGCCTTCCAGCCAGCCCTGGCACATGTGTTCGCTCAGGATTTCCATCACGCGGCCGGTTTGGGAGAGATTCTCGTCGACGGGCAGGGTTGAGGACATCCAGGCTTTGCCGGTCCCGGCAATGACGTCGCCGAGGCGGTTGGAGGCCGTTTCGTCGGGGCCGAAGACGCGGAAGTTCTTCTGCACCTTGTTGGCTTCCATCACCGCGTGCAACAGATGGCCGAGAATGCGCGTGGATTCCACATCCTGCTGGCCGCGGCCTTCGATCTTCACGGCAAAATCGCGGAAGTTGGGAATCTTCAGGGGCTCAAGCAACTGGCCGCCATTGGAGTGGGCGTTCATGCCCATGCGCCGGCGTCCCTTGGGAGCAATTTCGGCCAGTTCGGCGCGGAATGCGCCTTTCTCGTCGAAGAGTTCCTCGGGCTTGTAGCTGCGCATCCACTCTTCCAACAGGCGCAGATGGTCGGGCTTTTCGCGGATCTCGGAGAACGGTACCTGGTGGGCGCGCCAGGTGCCTTCCACCGGCTTGCCGTCCACAAACTTCGGTCCCGTCCAGCCCTTGGGGGTGCGCATGATCAGCATGGGCCACGCCGGCCGCTGAATTGTTTCTCCCTTGGCTGCGGCTTCGCGCGCCGACTTCTGGATGGCGGCGATGCGGTCCAGCATGGTGTCAAAGACCGCAGCGGCCTGCTGGTGCATGGTTTCCGGGTCGTCGCCTTCGAGCGTGAAGGGCTCATAGCCGTAGCCGCGCATCAGTTCTTCCAGTTCGGCATGGGGAATCCGCGCCAGCACCGTGGGGTTGGCGATCTTGTAGCCATTCAGGTGCAGAATCGGCAGCACTGCCCCGTCGGTGGCGGGATTGAGAAACTTGTTGGAGTGCCAGCTGGTGGCTAGCGGGCCGGTCTCGGCCTCGCCATCGCCCACCACGCAGGCCACAATCAGGTTGGGGTTGTCGAACGCGGCTCCATAGGCGTGGACCAGCGAGTAGCCCAGTTCGCCACCCTCGTGGATGGACCCCGGAGTTTCCGGAGCCACGTGGCTGGGAATGCCGTAGGGCCAGCTGAATTGGCGGAAGAGCCGCTTAATGCCGTCGCGATTCTGCTCGATGTGGGGATAGATTTCGGTATAGGAGCCTTCCAGGTAGGTGTTGGCCACCAGGCCCGGTCCGCCGTGCCCAGGGCCGATGATGTAGAGCATGTTCAGGTCGCGTTCGCGGATCAGCCGGTTCCAGTGCACGTAGAGGAAGTTGAGGCCGGGGGTGGTGCCCCAGTGGCCCAGCAGGCGCGGCTTCACGTCGTCCAGGGTAAGTGGGCGTTCCAGAAGTGGATTGTCTTTCAGGTAGATTTGACCTACGGAAAGGTAGTTGGCGGCCCGCCAGTAGGCGTTCATTTTAGCCAACTGCTCAGGGCTCAAGGGGCCTTTGCATGTTACTTCTTCGCTCATGCTGCACCTCGCAATGCAGAGGTTACGTGACTCAAAAAGCCTAACAGCCGCGGGTAAAAGCCAGGGTGATTGAAGTCACAGTCAGGTAAGAGACCGGTTCATTGTTTGGTGCTCGCCCGCTCTTTATATTGTGAACCTTCAGCGAACCACCAGCCGTGCCCGACGATGGTTCTTAACGGTCTTGACACATACTGGAAAATCGAGGTTCAATCAAATGCTGCTGACATGGACCTGGCTGGTTGCAAGCAACAGCCGGAAGACCGGCAAGGGAGACGAGGGGAGCCATGAACGGGCTGCTTTGGATTGCGCAAATCTTGCTGGCTGCCATTTTTCTGTTTACCGGGGTCAGCAAGCTGCTGATCTTTGAAAGAGTGAAGGGCGTGGTGGAATCCCGTTCCAACGGGCTCCCGGCGGGCGTCTCGCGCGGCCTGGCAGCTTTCATCGGGCTGGCGGAGATTGCCGGCGCGCTGGGCGTGGTTTCGCCACCGAGTCTGCTGCCCGGCCACTTGCTGATCCGGCTGGCGGCGGCGGGACTGGCGCTGATCATGGTGCTGGCCGGCATCTATCACATCCGGCGCCAGGACTCCGCCGCGCCCGTCGTCTCACTCTTTCTTCTGGCCCTGTTTATCATCGTGGGCCGCTGGCCGCGGTAGGAGTCCAACTGCCGGTTGACCTACCTGGCTGGAATGGTCAGCGGAACTTCGAGCGATCCCGCGCGGCCGGCGTTCAGATCGTGCACGGCAATGCGCAGAAATGCTTCTCCTTCCGGCAGGTCGATCACCAGGCGGGCAGGAATGCCCTCGGCCAGCGCTTGCGCGTACTGATGGGGGCGCAGGTTCAGATAGAGAGTCTTGTCCACATCATTCGTGCGTTGACCCTCGCCGTCATAGGCCACGAGAGCAAACTCGACCTTGGCTTGGCGAACTCCGTCCGGGGTCTGCTCGTAGACAAATCCGTGCGCGTCCACTTTCAGGTCCGCGATGATCCGGTGTGCCGGCGTTTTCAGCGAGGATGCGAACTCGCCAGCTGGGCCTTCGGGCAGTTTTGCCCCCTGGAACTGCGGATCGGTGGCAGGCAGCACACGCGCCTGAAAGAGAATCTGCGTGGCCGGGGGCGCACCGCGCAATGTGGCAGCCATAATCAGGCTGGTTGCGCCGGGCGAGTGTTCGGAGGGCTTGTCCGGCAGGTCGGCGTAGTAGCCGCGCCGGTAGGCGAGCTTGTAGCTGCCTTTCTCCACCCGCAGTTGCAGCTTGCGGAATCGCCCGTCGAACTGCTTGCTGGGAACATAGCCGAGGGTGTAATAGCTGGAGCCGTTCTCAAAAGCGCTGGCCACGGCCTCCTTGAAGCCATTGGTGTTGACGAACTCCTTGCCACCGGTCGCCGAAGCAATCTGCTGCATGGCGCTGCGCTCGGCCATCACTTCCTTGGTGAACCGCTCGTCCGCCATGCTGTAGGAAGGCGCATCGGCATTTGGCCTCATGCCGGCCGAGGAACCTCTCATCATGTTGTCCTCGGAGGAATTTGAAGCATCGTTGGAGGGCCGCTTGAGGAGTCCGCGGGCGTCGATCGGGTAGACCGCGACCCGCGCGGCCGCCAAGAGGTCGCTGGTCTCCTGGATCTCAGCAGAGTAGTTGCGCTGGTTCATGAAGGGGTTGACGAGCGTGGAATCCGGATCGAGAGCAATGGGAAAGGAACTGGAGAACCAGACCAGGTTCTTTCGCCCGGGGATTCCGCTGAGATAGCGGGCCAGCAGTTGCAGCGCCTCCAGCGTCATGGCCATGCGCCGGTCGCTCTGGAAGGTATTCTTTTCGGCTATGAACAGTTGCATGTATTGGACGATTTCATGGGAAGGGGTTTCGTTGGCGATTTCGATCATGGAGCGGCTCAGCACCTTGTCGTCCTCCGGGTCCAGAAGACCCGACGATTGCGGTCCGGCTTTCTGATCCTTCAGGGCTCGGGTCAGCCTGGAAGCGTCTGTGGTGAATCCGGAGAGTTGGCGCAGGTGCGAACCCAGCGTGAAGATGGCCAGCGAAGTTCCGGGCTTGATGGTGCCCATGTACTCGAACATCTGGCGGCGCACATCCATCTGGTCGGCCGCTTGGGTGTTCAGGCCATCCAGCAACAGCACGTTGACCGCGGGCGCCTCAGGGTAGGAGGGAACGTTGGTGTAGGTATGAGGGGGCAGCGGCGTCGCGGTAACGGTGGCTGGCGGGGTTGCCGGCTGATGCTCGTCGAAGGTCGTAATGGACTGCTCGTGCCCGTCCTCGAAGAGATGAAATCGTCCGCGATCAAGGCCGTGGACAGTCCGGTCGTGGTCGGTCACAATCACATCCAGCAGCACCAGATTGGCGTTGGTGCGCAGAACGAATCCGCTGGTCTCGGCCTTGGGGGCAGGTTGTGCTGCTTTGGCTCCGCCTGTGGAAGTTTGGCCGGCTGCGGCGGAAGTCAGCAATCCGGCAAGAAGGAAAGTGGCGCAGAATCGAAATGAGTCCACGGAATAGGCCTCAGTGCCAGGAGCACTTATGTACGCATTCATCTTCTAGCAAGCGGGCTGGTTTGTCACGAAAACATGGACAAAGAAGTTATAGGCGGAAGGCAGGATCGGCAAGTTTTTTGAAAGCTTCTGTCGCAGTTATGTAACTTATGGATTGCTCCGGCCTCGTCATTAAAAGTGTCTCGACTCCTTCATTTGGTCTGCGGAATGGGGACGAGCGCGGGCGGGGACGCCCGCACTACAGCCGACCGGGAGGTCGGCATTACTGCTTCAGTGCTAGAAGTGGCGCTTGAGCTTCATGATCTGCGACTCGAACCCGTACCAGAGGGCGGTGGCTACCGCGGTGGTTACTGCCAGTCGGAAAGCTACAACGGCCAGATTGCCGGCCATGCCGTAGTGGTTCATCTGCGCGTCGAACGAACCAAAGAAGACGAAGACCATGATGTGCGTCATGTAGAGGCCGTAGCTGATGCGGCCGTAGAAGGGAAGGGGGCCCCGGCGCAAGATGAAACTCAGGGGATTATGCGCGCCGGTCGAAGCGATTGCGGCTAATACCGCTCCGGCAAAGCCCACTGCCAGGGCGGAATCAAGAAACGCGGTTCCTCCGGCTACGGTGGCTGCGGCTGCAATGCCCAGCACCAAGCTGCCCAGGCCCAACCATAGCCAGACGCGCCGGGGCAGGGGGAGGGTGTACATTCCCAGCGCCATCAGACTGCCCAGGGCCAGGCCGTCCAGGTGAATGAGCGTGTGCGTAGGAGTGAGCCAGGCGTGATGTCCCAGGCGCAACATGGGCGAGCTCACCAGCGCGCCCGCGAGAACGATGGCCAGCATCCACGGCCGGCGCAGGAAACGGACCGCCGGCGCCCAGAGGAAGTAATACTGCTCCTCGATGGCCAGCGCCCAAGTGGGTCCGATGGCCGGCGGCAGGGTGAGATGAAACAGGTTCTGGACGAAGAAAATGTAGGCCAGCCAGGGTGCGGCCTTGACCGCGTCCCAAACGCCGGGGCCGATGAACCATGGAGCATTCAAGTAACAGACTGCCAGCACCAGCGCGTACAGAGGCCAGATGCGCAGCACCCTGCGTGCGTGAAACTTGTGCAGATAATGCGGCTTGTCTTGCGTCTCCAGCAGAATCGAAGTGATCAGAAATCCGCTCAGGATAAAGAAGATAATCACGCCGGCCCATCCCCACAGGCTGGCGTAGTACATCCAGGTGCCTTCCAGCCGCGGATGGCAGTGATAGAGAACCACCCACAGAATCGCCAGGCCGCGCAGGCCTTGCAGTTCCGGCAGGTAAGAGGGGAGCCAGGTTGGGCGTTGTATGGGCAAGTGAGCGAGCCAGTGAGTCAAAGGTGAGCACGTCAACGAGTTAACCGGACAACACATCCCAGCGGCATCTTTTCGCCGCAGGAGAGGGATTCCGCGAAGCTTCCGTGGGACCCAGGGCACGATTCCGAGCCCCGGGCAATCACGAAGATTCCTTACCCTGCCGCGAGTTGTTTGGCGCGCTCGGTGGCACGCATGACGGCCTTGATCAGGGTCACGCGCAGGCCGCCTTCTTCGAGTTCAAGAATGCCGTCGATGGTGCAGCCGGCGGGGGTGGTGACGGCGTCCTTCAGCAGGGCCGGATGATAGCCGGTCTCCAGCACCATCTTGGCTGCGCCAAAGGCAGTTTGCGCGGCCAATTGCGTGGCGATGTCGCGGGGCAGGCCCACTTTGACGCCTGCTTCGGCGAGCGCTTCGATGATGATGTAGATGTAAGCCGGTCCGGAGCCGGAGAGGCCGGTGACGGCGTCCATGTGCTTCTCGTCCACCACCACGTAGCGGCCCACGGTCTCAAAGATGCGCTGTGCCAGTTCCATCTGTTTGGCGGAGACGAAGCGGCCGCGGCAAAGAGCCGTGGCGCCGGCGCCCAGGGCCGCGGGCGTGTTGGGCATGGCGCGAACCACGCCGATTTCCAGGCCCGAAGCCTCCTCAATGGACCGCGTCGTCACCGAGGCTGCGAAGGAAACCAGCGTCTTGCTCGGGGTGAGCGCGGGACGAATCTCTTCGATCAGATCCGGCACCTGGAAGGGCTTGACGCCCAGCAGGATCAGGTCGGCCTGCCTGGCCGCCTCCAGGTTGTTGGTGGTCACATCCACGCCCCACTGCGTGCTGAGGGCGAGCGCCCGCTCGGCGTGGGCCACGGTGGCGTGAATCTGGTCCGGCGCAAAGAGGTTCTGTTTCAGAAATGCCTGCAACAGGGTTCCGCCCATCTTGCCGGCGCCCAGAACGGCCACGCGGACATGGGGCAGTTGCGCGGGTACTTCGGTGGCCTCAACGGCTATCTCCGCCATGGTTTTGCTTCCTTGTCTTTGGATGAGTTTGATGGTGCTGCTTACAAGAATACTCGCATGAAAAAACGGACGAAATTTGAGGGTTTTGGAGCGAAAACAGGGGTTTTTGGGCCAAAAATGGGCGGAAATCGGGCAGTTCCAGTTACTGATTGGTTAACTATGTTATTTTGTATATTGTTCATTATATTAGACTTACAAGATTTTAAGAGGCGAAAAACTGATAATAATCGATAGGGGGGGGGGGGACAGCAAAATTGCATGCTGGGACGGCCTTAACGATAGAGGCGATCCGATCTCAGAATAGCAGGATGCGGGAAATAATCTGCAAACCCCTCGGGTGGGGCTGTTGGCGTCAGTCGAGGATCCTACCCTGATCCTGGGAATAACTTGGTACAAGGCGACATCCGGGGAGGAATCTGTGAGGGATTCCCAGACCGAGGTCTGTGGTCTCCCAGGTGCCCAAAGGCGAGGCACCTGGGCCAACCGGGAATCTGTGAGGGATTCCCAGACCGAGGTCTGTGGTCTCCCAGGTGCCCAAAGGCGAGGCACCTGGGGCAACCATCTTTAGTGGTTGTGCTCACTTGTCCCTCCCGGTACCTGGGCCACCGGCCACCTGGGGCAACTATCTTCAGTGGTTGTTCTCACTTGTCCCGGCACCTGGGCCACCCGCCTCATTTGGGATTGGCGCGCTCTGCGGCACTCGAGGCTGCACGAAATCGCAGCGTCCATCCCACCAATGCTCCCACTGCGCCGCTCAAAGGCACGACGGCAGTGTGCCACACAAGCACGTGCGCTGCCTGGAAATTCGGGCAATGCAACTCCAACATTCCCACGCCGGCTACCCCGCCTAACACTCCTGCTACCAATCCTGCCAGTATCGAGTTGACCGCGAAGCCGCGCCGGATCAGCAGCCACCCGAGCAACGCGGCAGGGATGGTGTGGAGGAAGCCGGTGAGCAGACACACGATGCCAATTGAGAAGAAGTGGTCCGTTTGATAATCGCGGAACAGGAACGCAAACACGGCAAGCAATGCCGCACTCACGAATCCTAAAAGCGCACCCGGAGAGATGCGGCGCAGGCTGCCCGGAATCATTGCATGGACGAATTCACTGGCTGCCACCCAGGCAAGGAGAACGAGCGAAGGAAAGACCAGCAAGCGTTCCAACAGATCCATCCTGGCGAATCCGAAGAATCCTGCGCGGGTTGCGCCCGCGAGAGAAACGGCCGCGCAAACCAGCACCAGTCCGCCCGCCATCACCCATGTGGGCGGCAGCGGACGTACGGGGCGGAGAGACGGTTTGATCGAGTCAGCGACGCGTTGCAGCATCTCCGGCTTAAGATGATATGGAGCCCGCGCAGCCTTCGTCAGGAAGTCGTCAATCTCTTCATCTTTCATGACAGACCTCCGTTCTGGTCTTTCCTGAACCCTGCGGCGCTCATCGTTTCCCTCAATTTCTTGTACGCTCGGTGCACTTTCTGCTTCACTGATCCCACGCTGGAAGATGTGGCGCGCGCCACCTCTTCCAACGACATCCCGGCGACCTTCAACATCTCGATCACTTCGCGTTGGCTCCCGGATAGCGGCGCCAGCAGCGCGCTCAGGCGGTCAGCGTGATCGGATTCTCCTGGGACGGCTACCGCTTCTTCTGACATGGCCTCGAGTTGCTGCTCGCCGATCGCGGTCCGCACCGATTTTCGGTAGTGGTCAACGCGAACGTGCCGGGCAATCGCATAGAACCATGGAAGCGCCGCTTCACCAGGGCGATAGGTGTGCCGCACCTTATGGATGCGAAGCCAGGTTTCCTGCAGCAGGTCGTCGGCATCCGTGCGGCTCTGCGACTGCGCCAGGAAAAATCGGTGCAGCTGCGGGCTGATGCGCTCGATCATCTCCGTGGCCGCGCCGAAGTCGCCCTGCTGATAGCGAGCCATCAGCGCTTCGAGATTGCTGTCCGGGTGCATGGGTTCGAATGCCTTCCTGCAATCAATATCAGTACCAGCGTGTTCGCGCAATTGGTTCCCGCTGTCAGGCACCCTCGCAGACCCATTTTCATCCCATATTGATTTGTTCGATGGAGAACGCCCGAAAGTTACGCGAGGGTGAGTAGATTCAGAGGTTTTTAACCGTTAGATCGTCAGAGCCGCCCACCGTAACTTTTCGGTGGTCCTGATCGAATACCTCTTTGTGAACATGTTTCGCGTCCGGGACAAACTCGCAAGCTCGCGGCAGCGGCACATTTTCAACACAAACCCCGAGGAGATCGCAATGAATTTTCAAAGACACCAGAAATCTGGTCTATGGCGCACTGGCTTTACGCTGGCGGCCCTGTGTCTCATTAGCGCCCTAGCCGCTTTTGGCCAGAGGCAGCATAGCACATTGGTGATCACAAGCACGAATAACGCAAGCGGCAATGCGGTCGTGGTATTCAAGCTGGATACCGCAGGAACGCCCTCGCTGGCATGGACGCAATCGTTGTGGACTGGCGGCAAGGGTGGCGCCAGTACGAACGCGGGAATCCTGCAGTTCGACCACGATCTGGGGGCCGTGGCAAACTTCGGATCGAACACCGTCAATCAATTAGTGCGATACGACAATTCCATAGCCATTGCAAAGACGGTCCATCTCGCGCCTGATTGTGTCAACCCGGATTCTGTCGCGTTGACCAGGGAGCATCTCTTCGTTGTCGGCGCCAACTGTGCCGAGAGTCATGCGTGGCCTTGGGGCTATGTGGATGGCCCCGTAGTGAGTCTCACGGATACTTCGGCAGCGCAAATCGCGGTCGGACGGAACTGGGCAGCCGTCACAATGAGCTCGGGATCTCTGCTCCAATTGCCGCTCTCACATGAGGAAGGCGTGCTGGACGGAACCAGCACCTCCATTCCGCTGCCCGACGATGCGGATATGGTTCCGCTGGGGGAAGCGTTCTGGGGAAACGTTTTGGGCTTCACTCCGGCGCACAGTCCTGACAGCTTCGCTATTGTGGACGAGGACCAGAACGTTACCCCTATCGCCGGACCGACACCCTCCTATCCCGTCAATGCTCCCTGCTGGGTGGCGAAAGGGCCGGGGAACATCTGGTACACCGGCAACGCCCCTGGTCACGCAATCTCCATCTTCTTCAGCGACGGCCAAGGCGGGGTGTTCTACAAATCGGTGCCCTTGCCGGGCGCGCCCACGGATATAACGGTAGCTCCTGACCACAAATGGCTGGCCGTCATTTATAGCGCGGGCGGCGAGGCTTATGTCGCGGTCTTTGCCATTGACGACCATGGCGACCTCAAGCCTGTGGCGACCTCAAGCCCAATCGGTGTCAGCTCCTTCAACGGCGTAGCCATCAGTCAATAAGCCACAAGATGCATCATCGTCTTGCCTGGCGGGCACTGCTCGCCAGGCAAAACCGAGGTCTGCAGAGCTCAGGAATTAAAGAGCAACCATACATCGCACCTGTACGCAAAAGTCGCGCTCGCAAGCCAGGGTGGGCGAATGCATTCATTCAGCGTGCCTTATGGAATGGCGTCCTGATCGGTCCCAAAAGACGCCGATTGCGCGGGTCATCTTCGACCACTGTCCCGAATGGAACAAAACAGGATGTCAACTCGTATTCCACCAAATGAACGCCACGAATGGATTGCTTGACGCAGAGACTGGCTTTCTGTCCAGACGCCTATTCGACCTCACGCGCCGGATTGGGGAGATTGACCCACAGTTATCGCGTGTTCTGGTTCCGTGGGTCGTGCAACATCCGAGATACCTTCCAGGGTTTCTCCGCCTTGCGCGCACGATTGGGCAGTCAAGACGCGTGCGGTCACGGGCCCTTGCAAACGGGGTGCGCGTGCCGCCCTTTCTCGTTCTCAGCGTCACGTCCAGATGCAATCTGCGCTGCGCTGGCTGCTTTGCAGGAGCAGTAGGGACAGTCACGGACAAACCGACGGACTCGGCACTGGGGCTAAGCGACTGGTACGGAATTGTGGACGAAGCAGTTCAACTGGGTGTAATGGCATTTATGATCGCTGGCGGCGAACCCTTTTTGCTGCCGGGCATTGCGAACCTCTTCCGAGACCATCCAGACCGACTTTTCCTTGTCTTCACCAACGGCACCGCTCTGAAACCCAGCGATTACCAGATCTTGCGCAACTGTTCCAACACCGTGGTTGTGGTCAGCCTGGAGGGCAATCGCGACTTGACCGACCTGCGCAGAGGCCGTGGTGTCTACCAGAAGGCCCTCGGCTCTCTCGATCGCCTGAGGGACGCGGGCGTTTTGACGGGCATCGCCGTAACCGTAGGATCAGCAAACGTCGAATACTGGTCCGAGCCGCAAAACATCGACGCGATCATTGCTCACTGCGGACCACTGGCAATGTTCATCGAGCAGATTCCTACTGGCGGGTGCGAAAGCGGTGCGCTGCTGACGGAAGAACAGCGCGCACACTTCCGCGAAGTCGTCGTTCAGTACCGGGATCGTATGACCGGAGGCGCATTCATCATTCATTCGCCGGGAGATGAAGAGGCGCTCGGGGGATGTGTTTCTGCTGGGCGCGGCTTCGCACATGTCAATCCGAGCGGTGACGTGACGGCCTGTCCCGTTTCCGCGCTGGCGACGCACAATCTAAGAACTTCGAATCTGCGGGATGCATTGGCCAGTCCGCTTTTCGCCATGATCCGCGAAAATGGGCATCTGCTCGAGACGGAGGGACACCCTTGTGGGCTGTCGGCGCACGCAGACGAGTTAGAGCGCATGGCGCAAGACCTGGGCGCTTACCGAACCGGTGGGCCTGAGTCCGCGGCGCGGGGTCTGGAACGGCCGGTCGCAATCCGTTTACAACGCGACTGAATCGTGACGGCCTCGATGTTGCCTTGCGCACGCGCTATGGTCTTCTCATGGAAGGCCAAAGCCATCATTTAACGTGTCTTACGGAACGGGTACCACGATCGGTATCGGCACACGCCGCTTGCGACTGGAAGACTCAACGTGAGGCGGCACGAGATCCCAGTCACCGTGGCGACTTTTCAGGGGTAACAAGTGTTGGCTGAAGGTTTTGAGCCTTCGCGGGTCTCAAAAGCGAGACCTGGGGCACCCAGCTTCAGTGGTTGTGCTTACTTCTCCCGGCATCCGGGCCACCGCCTATCGCGGGACGGCGGGCTTCTGGATGGCGATCCAGGCATCGATGCGGTCGCTGAGCAGATCGAGCGGCAGGGCGCCTGCGTCGAGTACCTGGTCGTGGAAGGCGCGCAGGTCGAAGTTGGTACCGAGAGCCTTTTTGGCCCGGTCGCGCAGTTCGAGGATTTTGAGCTGGCCGATCTTGTAGGCGGTTGCTTGTCCGGGCCAGGCGATGTAGCGGTCCACTTCGGCCTGGATGCTGGTTTCGTCGATGGCGGAGTGGTCGTGGAAGAAGTCGACCATCTGCTGGCGGGTCCAGTGCTGGGAGTGGACGCCGGTATCGACCACCAGGCGGATGGCGCGCCAGATGTCAGCCTCCAGGCGGCCGTAGTCCGAGTAGGGGTCCTGGTAGAAGCCCACATCCTTGCCCAGGCGCTCGGAGTAGAGTCCCCAGCCTTCGGTGTAGGCGGTGTAGAACTGGTGCTTGCGAAAGGTGGGCACGCCTTCCAGTTCCTGGGCGATGGAGATTTGCAGGTGATGGCCGGGAAGGCCTTCGTGGTAGGCGATGGACTCGACCGCGTAGAGATTGCGGTCGGTGGCGTTGTAGGTGTCGATGCGCAGGCGTCCGGGGCGGCTGCCGTCCGGCGTACCTGCCTCGTAATAGGCGGGGGCGGAGGTCTTCTCAAGATAGTCGGGAACCGCCGCAACCTCAAAAGGCGCCTTGGGGAGCGTGCCGAAGAGCCGGGGCAGCTTGGCCTGCATGGGCGTCAGGTAGCCGCGATAGGCGTCCAGCAGGGAAGCGGCCGAGGTGGCCTTGAGCTTGGGATTGGTCTTGAGGCTGGCGCGGAAGCTCGGCAAATCCTGAAAGCCGAGTTTCTGCGCGATGACGAGCATCTCCGCTTCGTCGCGCTTCACTTCGTCCAGACCGATCTGGTGAATCTGGGCGGCGGTCAAGTCGGTGGTGGTGGTGCGGCGAAGGCGGAAGGCGTAGTACTTTGCGCCGTCAGAGAGCGAAGAGATGCCGGGCTCGGCGCGGCCGGCGGGAACATAGCTGACCTCAAGAAAGCGGGCAAAGCGCAGATAGGCCGGCAGGACTTCTTTCGCGATGGCGTCCAGTGTTTCCGCCTTGATGCGCTCCTGTTCGGCGGCCGGAATGGCTGCCGGAAAGCTCTTGAGCGGCAGGGCAAGCGGCGACTCCGCGGGCTTTTGGCCGGCCAGTTCCTTGACCTGCGCGAGAGCTTTTTCCAGCAGGTACCTGGGCGGCACGCGACCGTCTTCCATGCCGATGGACATATTGGTGGAGACCTGCTCAAAGGCCTTGGGAAGCGCGTGCAGGCGGGCGATCCAGTCGTCGTAGTCCTTCACGGTGGTAAAGCTGAGCTGGGCCACCAGTTGCGGGTAGGTGGTGTGGATGCCGCCCATCTGGTTCAAGGGCATCTCCCACTCCTTGAACTGCTGCGCCTCGGCGTCTTCGGCAAACTGGCGCAGGAGCAGTTCGCGGCTGACTTTTTCCTGGCCGGTCAGGCCGTCCGGGTCGATCGCCGCAAGGCGCATCAGGTAGGCCTGTTCGCGGGAGAGCCACTCGTTCTCCGCCTTGACGGAGTAGTTGGAGATGCGGTCGTTGTAGCGCGTGTCGCCCAGCGTGGAGGCGAACTCGGGGGAGTGCTCCAGGCTGGCCTGCCAGTACTCCTCAAAGAGAGCGTTGAGTGCCTTGCGGCGATCTTCGAGCGGGGCCGGGGCTTGGGCCCGCAGGGTAGGAAGGATGGCGAAGAACAGGGCCGCGGATAGAGCCAGAGCGGGGAAAAGGAAGTTTTTCAAAGGGGGCAGATCCTTGGCGTGGAATCAAGGGAGGAAATCACCTTCCCGTCGAGTGTAGAGCAATGGGTGGGGGAGGGAGTAGGGAGTGGGGAACAGGGCGGGTGACACGATCGAGACCTCATCACTGGGCACCCGCCTTTTTGGGCAGGGAGAGGCGAGGGAGGACAACTGCAGATCCTTCCGCTGCGCGTCAGGATGGCAGCGGTTGGGGGCTGAGGTTTCCCAGGTCTTAATGGGCGAAAAGGCTGAAGGAGGAGTTTTTGTCAACAAAATCGGCAAGTCGGCTTCCGCTTCGCGGAAATCGCGAGTTAGCGAGTTGGCGGCAGTTCATCCGGGCCGTAACTCGTGGTGGCGAGTCGGGCGGCTCTCAATGAGCGAGGATGGGCTCGTTGCCCAGGATGCGATAGAGGGTGGAGCGGCTGATGCCGAGTTGGCGGGCGGCGCGCAGTTTGTTGCCGCGGTTGAGGTCGAGAACGTACTGGACGTGGTGCTGGATGACCTCATCGAGTGCGAGGCTGCTGGCGTAGATTGCGGACTGGAGCTGCTGCGGTTCGGGCGAACTTGTGGGCAGGGCCAGGTCGTCTGGGCGGATGACGCCGTCCTCGGCTTCGAGCAGGGCGGTTTCAAGCACGGCTGCGAGTTCCCGCACATTGCCCGGCCAGTTGTGTTGCAGGAGGCGGGAGAGGGCGCCGGATCCCAGGACCACGGGACGATGCTGATAGCGGGCGCAGATGCGGTCCAGCAGGGTCTGGGCGAGCGGGGCGATGTCTTCGCGGCGCTGGCGCAGGGGGGGGATGGCAAGGCGGACGGCGGTGAGCCGGAAGGCGAGGTCGGGCAGCAAGAGGCCCTGTGCGGCCATCTGGCGCAAAGAGGTCTGGGAGGAGGCGAGCATCAACCAGCGGCCGGCGGGGCGGTCCTGCAATCCCTTGAGGACGCCGAGCAAGAGTCCTTGCCCAGGAGGCGCGAGCAAATCCACGCGATCCAGGTAGGTGACGCCGGTCAGTGTGGAGGGGTCGGCATCGGCGACCAGCCATTCCCGGGCATCGCGCCGCTGAAAGCCTGAACCGGCGAGCGGCGAGCGGCTATAGAGATAGCGGGCCAGGGTTTGCTTGCCAGTGCCGTGTTCCCCTTCGATGGCCGCAATCTGCACATGGGGAGCCGCCATTTCGGCCTGCATCAGCAACTTGTGCCAGACGCTGCTGACGCCCGCCAGCTTGGGCATCGTGCAAGATTCCATCTCGACGAGAGTGAGACCGGAGACGGGGGACTGGGGCTGGAAATGAGCGGAGCTTTGCATGGATCTCAACCTGCCTCGCCTCCTTGGCCCCTGGGTACCCTGTGGGCCAACAAAGGTTTCATCGGCGAGGAGGGGAAAAACATGAACCGGAAAGACAGGGCGTCTTTCCGGTTCGGGGGAGGGAATTTGTGGCTCAGGCGCGCAGGCTCATGAGGTTAGCGAAAGCGTTTGGAGGGCTCGTCGGAGTAGATCTGGCCGTCGCGGATATGGACGACGCGATGGGCGTATTCGGCGATGTCCGGTTCGTGTGTGACCAGGACGATGGTGTTGCCGCCGGCATGAAGGGCGTCAAACAGCGCCATGATTTCATCGCCGGTTTTGGAGTCGAGGTTTCCGGTGGGCTCGTCGGCGAGGATGATGGAGGGTTTGTTGACCAGCGCGCGGGCGATGGCCACGCGCTGACGCTGGCCGCCGGAGAGTTCGTTGGGCTTGTGGTACATGCGCGATTCCAGGCCCACGCTGGCCAGGGCTTCCTTGGCCCGCTCGATGCGCGCGGCGGCGGGGGTGCCGTTGTAGATCAGCGGCAGTTCCACATTGTGCAGGGAGGAGGCGCGGGCCAGCAGGTTGAAGGTCTGAAAGACGAAGCCGATCTCCTTGTTGCGGATGCGCGCCAATTGGTCGTCGTCGAGTTCGCTGACCAACTGGCCGTTGAGCCAGTACTTGCCCTGGGAGGGCGTGTCCAGGCAGCCGATCAGGTTCATCAGGGTGCTTTTGCCGGAGCCAGACGGTCCCATGATGGCCACGTACTCGTTGTGTTTGATGCGGAGCGAAACGCCGCGCAGGGCATGGACCTGCTGTTCCGAGCCCATGTCGTAGGTTCGCCACAGGTTTTCGACGATGATGACGTCGTCGGAGGGCGGGGCGGTGTGTTGGAGTTCATCCGCAGTAACGATGCTGTTCAGAGCCATCCGTGTCTCTTCCTTTGGCTGTTGCCGGCTGGGGTAGGTGGAGGGCCTGCGCCCATTCGCGCTTGAAGGCCCTGTTCCATTCTGCTGAAACCGACGCCTGTTTAGGAGTTTCCGCTCGGGGTTGGCAAGGCGGGTTTGGCGGTGTCCCGCTTGACCAGGGAACCGTCTTTCAGACCGCGCAGCGTTTTGAAGGGGCCGGTGACGATCTCCTGGCCTTCGTTCAAGCCGGAGAGCACCTCGATGTCGGTGGCCCCGGTGATGCCGGTGGTGACGGGAACGAACTTGGCCCGCAGCTTGCCTTTCTCGGTTTGCAATACGTAAACGCCTTGCACCGGTGCACTCTTGGCGCCAGCCGAGGTGGAAGAAGCCGCCTGGACGCCGCCCTGTCCCTTGGCCTTGTCGGCCGCCGGGTCGTGCATGGTCAATGCCTGAATCGGCAGAGAGAGGGTGTTGGCCTGATGGGCGGTGGTGATCTTGGCGGTTGCGGAGAGTCCGGGGCGCAGGTCGGTGGACGGGTTGTCCAGGGTCACGATGACCTTGAAGTCCTTGGCCTCCTCGGTACCGGTGGTCGATTGCAGGGTGGCCACGCCGGTGGAGCGGAGCAGGGCCTGATCGCCCGCCAGGGTCACGTGGCCTTTGAAGACCTTGCCGGGCAGGGCATCGACGGTGACGTCGGCCGACTGGCCGATGCGGATATTGACGATGTCGGTTTCGTCGACCTTGACCTCCGCGGTGACCACGCTCATGTCGGCGAGGGTCATGAAAGTGGAGCCCTCGGTGTTCTGGATGCCTTCGACGACGGTCTCGCCCTCGCGCACGGGTTCGTTGGTCACGATGCCGTCAAAGGGCGCGACGGCCTTGGTGAGGTCGAGAGCGTTCTGGTTGGCGCGCAGATTGGCAAACTGGGTCTGGAGATGAGCGCGGGCCGAATCGGTCTGGGCTTTGGACTGGTTGAAGGCGGCAACCGCCTGATCGACTGAAGCCACGTCCGAGTCGTAGGCGGCTTTCTTGGCGTCGTAATCCTGTTTTGCCAGGATGCCCGCTTTGTAGAGGCCCTGGGCGCGCTCCCAATCCAGATGCTTCTGCTCGAGATCGGCCTTGGCCTTCTCGATATTGGCCTCGGCTGTTTTCTCGGCGGCCACATAGGAGGCGATGTCGGTCTTAAAAGAGGCAATGTTCGACTGTTGACCGGCGACACTGGCCTCCTGCTGCACATTTTCAATGGTCGCCACGGTCTCGCCCTTTTTGACGTGGTCCCCTTCCTTTACATAAAGGTGGGTGACACGGCCCATGGCGGTGGCGCCGAGATTGGCATAGGTCTTGGGCTTGATCTGGCCCGTACCGCTGACGACCGTGGCCAAATCCTGTCGTACGATCTTTGCGGTCAGAACCTTGGTGTACCCGGATTGTTGCCTGAAGATGAAGAAGGCGACCAGTCCGATAACGGCCACGACGGCGAGAACTATCAAGAGAATCTTTTTCATGTGCTGTGGGTGCTCCGTGTCTCTCCGAATTCAGTGTACGCAATGGATGCCGGTTCGGTTCCCAGCAGCCAGTAATCGTGGTGCACGCGCCTCTGGTATTACCGCGGTTTTCCGCCGGAATTCCTTTTGGACGCCCGCTTGAAAGCTCTGTCCACGCTTGCCGTGCGCACACAGTGCGCGCAGCATGGCGCGAGGTGAAACTCCACTGGCGCAGGTCTCAATCGAATCCTTGGGCGGTGGCCGTCGGAATGGGTTGCCTGTGCCGGGTTGCAACGGCCCGCGCGGCCCAAAAGCGCCGCGCGGCAAGAATACGGAAGAATTGCGCTTGTTTCTTTGACGGCTGAGGGGCCCGGCTGGTCTCAAAACCCGTGTCGCTCACAGGTTAGGCGTCTTTGGCGCCGGTTTCCAGGTTACCTTCGGGGTACAGATGCGTCCAACCATCAGGCCGACTCCCGACGGAATCTTGCCCAGTCCATTCGGGACCCGTAGAATAGGGGTTCGCAGGAGTTTTGAAGGCAAATGACGCTCAACGGTCGTAGATTTTTCTTAGTCGCACTGGGTTGCGGCCTGGTTTTCATCCCCGCTACAGGGCTTTTTGCCCAGCAGACGGCCAACCCGCCGGCTCAGTCTCAGTCGGTCAACGGTCAGGGGCAGGAGCCCGACCCGCTCAAGCGCGAACGCTCCGACAAGGAGAAGTTCGCCGCCCAGAAGGCCGTCAAGCAGGAGTTGAAGGGCGCCTACAAGACCTGGCTCGATCAGGACGTGGCTTACATCATCTCCGACGAGGAGCGCAAAGCCTTCAAGACCCTCTCGAACGACGAAGAGCGGGACGCGTTCATCGAGAATTTCTGGCTGCGCCGGAATCCGAATCCGGATTCGCCGGAGAATGAGTTCCGGGAAGAGCACTATCGGCGCATCGCCTACGCCAACGATCGTTTTGCCGCGGGCAAGCCCGGCTGGAAGACGGATCGCGGCCACATCTATATTGCTTTCGGCGAGCCCGACTCGAAGGATTCCCATCCTTCCGGCGGCGCCTATCAGCGGCCCACGGAAGAAGGTGGCGGCGAAACTTCCACCTTCCCCTTCGAAATCTGGCACTACCGCTATATCGAGGGAGTTGGGGAGAATATCGATCTTGAATTTGTCGATACCTGCCAGTGCGGCGATTATCACTTCACCGTGGATCGCAGCGAAAAGGATGCGCTGTTGCACGTTCCGGGCGCGGGTCTGACGCAGTATGAGGAGATGGGCCAGGCCAAGAAGGCAGACCGCTTCAAGGGCAACCTGGAGAGCCTGGGCAATGGGCCGTTGGCTTCGGCGACGCAGGGCAAGGAATTCGACCGCATCGAGTTGGCCGCCAAGGTTTTTGCGCCCCCGCCGGTCAAGTTCAAGGACATGGAGAACTTCATTTCCGAGCACAAGCTGCTCTCCGGTCCGGTCTTCCCCTTCGATGTCCGCACCGATTTTGTGAAGGTGACCGAGAGTACGGTTCTGGTTCCAATCACCTTGCAGATCAAGAACCGCGACATCACTTTCGTCACCAAGGACGGTGTCTCGATGGGCGTGGTGAATGTCCTGGGCAAGGTCACCACCATCATGCACAAGACGGTGCAGACCTTTGAAGATACGGTCGAGGTCAACGAGCCGGCCGAACTGCTGCAGAAGAGCCTGGATCGTCCGTCGATCTACTGGAAGGCGCTTCCCCTTCTGCCCGGCCTCTACCGCCTGGACATTGTGATCAAGGACGTGAACAACCCGGATCATATCGGCATCTATGGCAAGAGCCTGGAAGTGCCCACCTACCATGACGAGAAGCTGGCCACCTCCTCGTTGATCCTGGCGGACCAGATGAACGAGGTTTCTTCTCGCGAAATTGGCAGCGGCAACTTTGTCATCGGCAATACCTTCATCCGGCCCCGGGTGAGTCCCAATGTGGCCACTCCGGTGAGTTTCAAGCGCGGCCAGCAACTCAATTTCTGGATGCAGGTTTATAATCTTGGCATCGACGAAGCTACCAAGAGCAACCAGGCTACGGTGACGTACCAGATCACCGATATGGCCGCAAACACCGTGGTGCTGGAAAAGCAGGTAGAATCGAAAGATCTGGGGCTGCACAGCGACCAGGTGACCGTAGAGAAAACGGTCTCCATCGCCGGGCTCCAACCGGGCAAGTACAAGGTGACGATCAAGGTAAATGACGGAATCTCGAAACAAGAGATTGCGCAATCGGCACCTTTTGTCGTGGAATAGTATGCATCCCGCGCTTGGGGGCCACCGGACTCCAGATCCGGGGCTGAGCGCGGGATTGATTCGGTCGAATTTGCCAGGGACGCCGCCAGGTCACCGACATACGTGATGATGCGCAGGCCCCATCTCGTTTTAGTTACCGTGCTGATCGCCTTGAGCGCGGCTCCGGTCTACGGAGCCGGTCCTGGATCGGTTTCGGGCATGGTGCGCGATTCGGCGGGCGTTCCGCAGATTGGCGCCGTGGTCCAGTTGCTGCGCCCGGACCTGAGCGTCCTGACCAGCGTCTACACCAATTCCAACGGCAGTTTCAAAATCCCCGTGACATTGCCCGGGCGCTATGCGCTGAAGGCGATGGGCGTGTCCTTCCTGCCGTCGCTGCGTGAGAACGTCCGAGTCCGCGCCAATACGGTGGTGAATCTCACTCTGAATACACTGTACGAGGTTGTGCAGTGGCTGCCGGCCGAGCCGACCGCGCGCGATGCGCGCAAGGACGACTGGGCCTGGACGCTGCGCTCTGCGGCCAACCGTCCCCTGTTACGCTGGCTGGAGGACGGACCTCTGGTGGTGGTCTCGGATGGCTCCGGGGCCGCACCCAAGCTGAAGGCCCGGTTGATGGCCACTGGGCAGGAAGGCAGCTTTGGCGAGAGCGGGGAGCGCATTTCTGCGACGGTGGAAGATACGCCTTCGGATAGCCGCGAACTACTGGCGCGGGTGGATTTTGCACCAGGCACCGATGCAGGCATGGAGTCGATGCTGGGTTTCCGCCAGGATCTGGGGTTCTCCGGCTCGGTTCAGTCGGTAGCCGCCATCGCGATGCACCCGGAGATTGAAGGCTCGGGCGCCGAAGGGCTGGACGAGGCTGCCGTGCGCAGTTGGGAGACGTTGAACCTGGGCGATGAATTTGAGGTGGAGGCTGGCTCCAGCCAGGTGCTGGCCCGCTTTGCCCAAGACGCTCCCGGCACTCTGATTGCTGCGTTGCCATTTGCTTCGGTGGGCTGGCGCGATGGGGAGTCCGCTCTTCGCTATCGCATGACGACCTTCGTCCCGGGACGCGAGGGCGCGGAAGAGAGCGAAGCCCGGGCCTGGCTCCCGGAGGTCTCTGCCCGCAACGGCAATCTGGTCATGGAGCATGGCCTTCATCAGGAACTCGGCTGGGAGCGGCGAACGGATGCTTCCGGACTGTCCATTCTGGTGTACACAGACCGCATCGCCAACCCGGTGATCGAAGCCATGAGTCACTTTGTGGCTGGCGATCCCGATTCGGCCTCGGTGCTTCTGGACCGCAGTAGCGGCTTGCTGCACGCAGCCGGGCCGGATTTTGCTTCGACAGGAATGCTGGCGACGTTTGAGCATCGCTTGCCGGGCGGCAACCAGGTTCGCGTCAGCTATTCGAACGGCGACGCCCTGGTGATGCCTGCGACGGCTTCCGGTTCGCCGCGCTCCACAGCCCTGTCCCAGGTGCTGGCCGGCGTCCATCCTCGCCATGCCCAGATGTACTCTATTTCGCTTTCCGGCACGCTGGACGGGACCCGGACCCGTTGGCGGGCGAACTACCGCTGGCAACCGGAAGACACGGCCACCCAGGTTGCGCCCTTCGCTCTGGATGCCTCGGAACCTTACCTTAACCTGCACATTCGCCAGCCCATTCATCTGCGGCGCGATGGGGCGGGCGGCTTCGAAGGGCTGCTTGACGTGCAGAACCTGCTGGCCCAGGGTTACCGACCGTTCCTGCTGAACGATGGTTCGTTGCTGATCTTCGCGCAGGATCAGCGCAGCATTCGTGCCGGTCTTTCCTTTTCCTTCTAAGGTCTTCCGGGCGGGTTCCGGGCCGACTTTGGAATTCGTCCTTCGTTGTGCTATATTTTTTAAGTGGCAGCGGGAAACTTCGCCTGCCCAAGCCGTGTGCAGCGTTTTCTTCCGCGCGGTCTTTCGATTGTCTGGACGCGTAGCTCAACTGGCAGAGCATTCGGCTCTTAACCGACAGGTTGTAGGTTCGATTCCTACCGCGTCCACCAAATAAAATCAACAACTTAGCGAACAGTAGAAAACGGTCCAACCCCACACAACCCCACAAATTTAGACCGCCACCGCCTGGGGCTCTGGCTGAGGCTTCGGTTGTGGCATGACCATTTGAACGACCTTTGAGTTCGCCTTCTGCTTGGCTCTCAAGCTCGCATTGCCGTAGACGTTCATCGTCGTGGCCACGTTGCTGTGACGCATGAGCTTCTGTTGAACGCCGATAGGAGCGCCCGTTTCGTCCAGGAAAGAACGATACGTGTGCCTGAAGACGTGCCAGCCGATACCCAGTAAGCCGATCTTCTCCCCGACAGGTTTCAGGATTTGCTGCTGAATCATGCCCGCGTAGTAGCAGCCGCCTGTAACGTGAGAGGGGAAAACAAGCCCATTCGACTTTTCCCCTTTCCACTCCAGCAGGATTTGAGCAAATCCCGGATCAAGGGGGATGTAATCGTTTGACGCCTCGGTCTTCACCTTTCCGATTCGTCCGTTGACGACTCCCTGTTGAACCAGCATCGCTCCGGCCTCGAAGTCGATATGCTCCCAACGGAGGGCCAAAACCTCTGACACTCGCATTCCGGTACACATCGCGACAATGACCATTGTCCTGTAAGGCTCCCGGAGCTTTGAAACCAACTCCTGAAACTTCTCAGGCGTGAGGATTTGCGGCTTCTTTAGGCGCTTGCTGGTTCCCTTCAACCTCACAAGCTCCATAGGGTTGCGTTGCACGTCCATCAACTCCCACAACATCGCACGCTCGAACAGGAGATGCATGAGTGCACCCACATGCCCGCGCGTCTTCGGTGAGAGCGGTAAAGACTTCAACCATTCGGAGATTTCTAGTGCCTTGATTTCTGCAATTGGCGTGGCTTCCCATTTGGGCAGAACGTGCTTGCTTAGGTAGCTGCGGTAACCGTGAGCGGTGCTCCAAGAAAAGCCGTCCAAGATCGTGGCTTCCCCCGGTGGCTGTTTGACGATTTCCTCCAGGCGCTCCTCCTTTGAGAATCGATCAATGATCAATCCCATCGTTGGCTTGTTGTGCTCCCTGAAGGCTTTCGGGTCGTTGATTCTGTGCACCTCGGATTGCAGATGGACGAGGGCTTTTGCCTCAGTTGGATATTCGAGTACGCTGAACGTTATCTGGCGAATTGGGCTATCGGGCTCCGCATGGTCGCGGTACCGGTATTCCCAAACGTCAACTCCAGATTTGCGTCGCACTTTTCGCAGACTTCCTTGTTGATACCGATTACGCGTGAATTTCAAGATGCTCTCCTGATCACTTCACGCGAAACGGCTGGCTGCAATCATTCTCAAGTGACCGCACCCAAGCGTCAAGCGCAGACAAGTGGAATCGCCAATATTTGCCCATCCGCATTCCGGGAACTGTGCCTTCTCGGGCCAATTTCTGGAGAGTCTTTGGGTGGATTCGCAAATGAATTGCCGCTTCTTCTGCCGTTAAGATCGGCTCAAAGTCGGGCCTCGCATTTCCCATTAAATCGCCATTTGATTGA
>Ga0302195_10000439_pt1 | contig 31861 bp, 30 predicted proteins | sample II_Bog_N1_2_FD_198778 | JGI IMG/M metagenome (GOLD analysis project Ga0302195, IMG submission 198778) | Peat permafrost microbial communities from Stordalen Mire near Abisko, Sweden - II_Bog_N1_2 | ecosystem: Environmental > Terrestrial > Soil > Wetlands > Peat | place: Sweden: Abisko...
AACAGGTCATGTCTGCGTGTATTTCGAGCGCGGCGAGCCATGCCGATCAAAACCGGAGGTAGGCCACTTGTAACTCGGCATTGTTCAGAGGTTCCTTAGCGGCGGAACCTGCGGAGGAAGCGGCAGCAACGTTGAAGCAGCCTACAACCCTTTCCTTATTGTCAATGTGCAGCCGAACTCGACCCTGGTGATCCCGGCCCCCACCCCGCTGGTATTCACGCCTCAAGAGGGATTTGACAACCAACCCCATACGTGCGTGGCTGCGGGAATGCCCGTCACGGGCGGCAACGTCTTCGTGAGCGTCAACGGCTTCATAAACTAGCGTCGTTTCAGGGCAGTCACACCTGAGAAAAGTCTCCGCAGCGGTTGGCCCAACTCCCATCCCAAAAGTGCGTGGCCCATCCTTCGTTAAATAAACGAAGGATAGGGCAACCACTTTTGAGGGAATGTTTAGATTCTGAAAAACTTAGGCTACGCCCCCCGCCAAAGGGCTTTCTTACCCGGTCACTCTATTCGATCGTACCGGTGAGGATCTTCACCTGCCAGCTAAAAGCTATGCCCAAAGTCGCACTCGTGGGGGCCCGTGCAGCCGGGAAGGTTGTAGCAGCAGCCGGAACAGGATGATCCGTCAGCGTTGGTACACGGACACTCCGCACCGCATCTCAGGGCAGGACAACCACAGCTCGGTCCATTATTAAATCTCGGCTGCAGCTTCGATTCACCTTGCGATTCCATCCGTCTCTCCTCCTAGGAATATAGTGAAGACATCCGTCGTAGATTGACAGCCTATACGATGCACTGTTATTCAACTGCCGGGTGGCTCACATCTCGATTATCCCTCACAGGATTGGGTGCACCAGGTCTCGACTTTGCGCTCTGGGATCGCGTAGACCAAGGAGCATGGGAAGGGTTGCAGTTTCCCAGATTCCGAGAGCGGAATCTGGGCGCCCGATCTGTTGACGGATAGCCGGGATGCGGGCCATCACGCCGCTTCTGAATCGGCTGAACGGAATGACTTATCCGGAAACAGTAGAATCCCACTCATCTTCAGCGGATGGGGCTTCTCCACCCTGGCGATTGAGGATGCGACGGAAGCCCTTGCGGTCGGCGCGGTTGCGGCGCAGCGAAAAGAACTCCTCGGTCTGCATGGCGGCGATTTTCTCAGCGGCGGCCACTACGAGGAATTGATTCATGCTGGTTCCGTCGCGGTCGCTGATGGTCTCGAGCGCCGTCTTGAGCGAGACCGGCAGCCGCACGCCTTTTGAATTCGTCAAGCTGCTACGTGTTCCCGCCATTCCTGATTATCGTCCATCTCTAGGACTATCCTGGTCTTTTTCTGGCTTTTGATCTCTTCCAATATCGACTGAAGGATAGATTTGGCGCACTCGACCAGATGCGGGTCTTCAGAGAATACGCAGTAAGAAAGCCTTGCGAGTTTTTGGGCTTGAATGGAAACCGCCTGTTTGCCGTTCTCAACTCGGGATAGCGACTCGGGAGTAAACCCCAGATACCTGGAATAATCGGCGGCCTTCTTGCCCAATCTCTTACGGAGAAACCTTATTTCGTTCCCGGTTAAGTCGAGAGGAGACGTGACAATATCACGTGCGATCAGCTGCATCAGCTGCTTGATCGCCGGTATCTCCGCAACAACACCGCCACACTCGCAAACGAAGTACTTGATGCCTACCAGGTACACGTTCGGGAGACCGCTGTCAACGAAATGAAACGGTTTTTCTGGCGTTGCGAATTTCTCGGTGCGGGCATTCTTGCAAATGTGAACTTGAGTCATTTCCATCTTGTGACGACCTCGAATGATCGGTTTGCGGCATCGACTGCAATCACGACGACAATCTCATCGCCGTCGACCGATTCGGTGGCTAATCGATATTTCCACTGCCACTCGTCCTGGTTGAACTCTGGCTTCCTGTCAAACTTCCAGTCTCGCTCCAGGCCATGGATTACATCATCCGCCGAAAGGCCTCTTTCAAGATGGTCAAAGCGAGCGTGGTAGGTTTCCACCGTTCCCGATACTGGAATGTTTCCCAGTGCCTCCAACAAAAGCGACTTCAATGATGCTTCATTGAAGTGAGGAGGAATCTATCCTACTGTTGACATATTATCAAGTCTTTCTTGGGCGTGCCAACCGCAAACGTTGTAAGTTATTGACTCTTTTACGCCACAAGGACCTGGGCTTTCGATCGACCTTGGGGGTTGGGATGAACCGAGATTCTAATGTCCTGACCGAGGAGCATCAGGAAACGCATCAGCCTCTCTATTGAGAACCCGGACAGACGGCCGCGGAGGAGCATTGAAACCTTTGGCTGGTCGATTCCCAGCAGTTTGGCGGCTTTGGCTTGGGTGAGCTTGCGCTCCTGAATGAGCACAGAGATCTTGTTGGCCAGTTCGGCCTTGGCAAGTGCCTCTTCGGGATTTGGCACGCCGAGATCGGCGAAGACATTTCCACTGCTGACGATGTAATCCACTTCGTGCTTGGGCATTAGTTGGCCTCCCGCTCCCGGTCGATTTCGATGGCTCGCCTGAGCCTCTGTTTCACAAGCTCGATTTCGCTTTTCGGCGTAGCAATTCCGTGCTTCGCCTTCTTCTGAAAGGCGTGCAGAACGTAGACCGCGTTCTCAAGCCTGACAGTGTAAACCGTTCGGAAGGTGTCGCCTCGATGATCGGAGACGACTTCCAGAACTCCGCCCGGGAAGCTCTTCAGCGGCTTCGAGTCCGGGTGTTTGTTGCCCATTTGAGCCTGATACAGTGCGTAACCCACGTGGCGCTGCACCAGTTCGGGGAATCCGGACAAGATGCGGTGCGAGTCGCCGACGAAAATCAGCTGCCTGATCGGGCACATTAGCTGTTGAGAGTATGCCAAATTTGGCATAGATGGTCAAGGGAAAGATAGGAATCTTGGAGGTTGGCGCCGAAGAACAAAAACACCCTAGGAATGTGCAAAGGATGTCTCGATACATTCTGTAAACCATGTCCCAGCATTTGACAAATCGAGACATGGGGTACTCTGCCGAGTTAGTCGGATAAACTGATCGACTTTCTTAGCTTTGACAACTTCTCTTGGTAGTTTCGTTCATGGCTTTCCTTTATCTTCTTTGCAACGAGAGCCTTTCGTTCTTCAAATGTTGTCAGAACATTCCACTTAGACAATGAAGAATTGCATTGCGAGCACGCGAGCCGCAGGTTTTCGGGACTATGCCCGCCGCCCGCAGCTCGACCAAGAACGTGATCAACCTGTGCAGAGGCGTATGCGGCGCGCGAGATTAGAAGATCCTGTCCGCAGTATTCGCAGTAGCCATTCGCCCGGTCAAAGACCTCGTGCCAAGTTTCGGCTGGAACTATCATCTGATTTCAGGCCTCGCTGTTATGACACTCACACTACAATACACAAACGCGGACCTTGCGGTCCGCGTTCGTGTTTGGCTAGGATTGTTGATGCTTTGTGTCCGGGCTGAAGCCCGGACCTACGGCACCAGTTTTACGCCTTGACGAGGACGCCGCCGGTTAGGCGCTCTTTCAGGATTTCGTGGGCGTGGGCGAGGAACTCATCCAGCGGAATCTTGCCGGCATCGACGTCGGCTAAGATAGCGCGCTGCGCTGCGTATTCCTTGTTCACAATGCCGGCCTTGGATTGCAACATGCGCCACGACTTGCGGCGCTCGACGCAGAACATGACCAGTTGGCGCGAGAGAGCACGATACTCGGTCTTGCCGTGCTCTTCGTACGTGATGTAAACGCCGAAGTCGGGAATGAAGGCGCGGTGCCCAGGGATGAGATAGCGGCGATAGACCACATCCTGCTGGGTGATGCGGACCAGCATGTTGTCAAGGTGAATGAGCTTGGCCGCAGCTTCGGGCTTGATCTTCTTCAGGTGGTTGCGGAAGCGGGCTTCCGTTGTGCACCAGTGGGCGACGGTGTAGCGCGAGATCTCGCCGGTGACCTTGTTTTTGGTTTCGTACCAGTCGAGATCGGGCGACGGATTGCCCTTGATGTCGAGAGCCTCCTGATAGGTTTCACCCAGGCGGGGGTTGAAGACAAACTCCGGCACGCCGCGCGAGTCGCGCACGCGCTGGGCCTGGTGGAGCGCCATGTCGTCGGCCACGCCGTGCTCCGGCTGGCAGGTGGTAAAGGCCTGGATGAACAAGGTGCCGCGATACTCGAGGCCGTCGAGGATGGCGCGGTAGAGCTTGGGGGCGTTGGCCATGGAGACCTGCGCCACGAATGGCGAACCGTGCCCGGCGAGGAAGGTTTCAGCCACCGTCTTCTTCTCAGTGTTCTTGCCCTGGGTGGCCGCGCCAAAGACGTTCATGTCGTTGCCGCCCAGCATGGGAGTGGAGTCGGAGTTCTGGCCGCCGGTGTTGGAGTAGACCTGTGTGTCGAGCATCAGGGTCTTCACGTTGGGGCGATTCTGCAGGATGACCTTGGACATGTTCTGGTAGCCGATGTCGCCCATGCCGCCGTCGCCGCCGACCACCCAGACCTTGGGCAGTTCGACAACCTCCTGGTCGGTCATCAGCGCATCGGTGAAGTGCGAGAGGTGGTAATACTCCTCGGCGTCGATGACGTCCGAGCTGCCGCCAACGGAGGAAGCCCCGTCTGCTGAGGCGCCGGCATCGCGGGTGAGGAGGATGTCGGCCAGGCGCTCGGGGATGACGGAGCGGCGAGCGTGGTCCACAATGAAGCTCTCGCCCATGAGCCAGCCCACGGTGACGCCGTCCTGGAAGAGGGAGTTCATCCACGGATAGGGGTGAGGATTGTTAGGCGCGGTGGAACCGTAGACGGTGTTGCAGCCGGTGTGCGCGGCCATGGCCATGACGCTCATGCCGTTGGCCAGACGGCCATCGACGGGCTGCAGGTTCTTATGGTTGAAGGCTTCCGTCAGCAGCACCGCGGCGATGGCCTCAACTAACTGGGCGTCGGTGAGAAGGCCGTTGGCAGCTTCATAAGCTGCGATGCGCGCCAAGGTGTCGGCTTCGTCTTCGCCGCCCAGGCCGAGAACGAGGTGGGCGATGGCCTGACGGAGCAGTGCGTACTCAGCGGGGCTGGTTGCCTGAAGCTTGGCGAGGCGGGCCACTCCGACCTTTTCCAGTTCACCAGCCTTGGCCAGGAAGCGATCGCTCTTGGCGTGGAAGACGGGGCGCATGTAAGCCTCGGTAACGGCGGCAATGGAACGCAGCACGCTCTTTTCGCCGCAGCCGGCGCAGGCGCCGTCGCCTGAAACCAGCGCGTCGTAGTTGGTGCGAACCATGAGCATGTTGCGCAGCGTGGCGGTCTTGGAGTCAGCCGGGTTAGCCGAGTTGAAGAGGCCGAGGAACTTCTGCGAGGTATCGGGGAGCAGATCGAGGAAGCCGGTGCCGGTCTCGTGCTCGGCATTCACTTCTTCGGTCTCCGCAACCATCCTGAGGGCGTTGTGGTCGCCGCAGGCGGTGACGCAGGCCGCGCAGCCCTTGCACAGATCGCTGACAAAAATCGAGAAGATGCCGCCGGAGCCGGGGCTCTTACGCTCTGGCGAACTGAAGATGGCATTCACCTTCTGGTAGGCCATAGGAACCTTGGCGATGATGTCGAAGAACTGCTGTTTGGATGCGGGTGAAAAACCATCCACCGAGTCGGTGACTTCGCGCAGGATAGTGGGCAGCGGCGTGCCGGTCTTGACCTCAGCCAACATGCGTTGGCGGGTGAGCTTTTCAATTTGCGGCAGCGCGCTCATCAGCTTGGTGCGCTCGGCCGGGTCTGCAATGTAGTAAGAGACGGCGGTGGTGAGCAGCGTGCTGAGGTCCTGCGAGCAGTTGGGCAGCGCGGTATCCGGGCAAACCGAGATGCACTCCATGCACTGTGTGCAGTTTTCAGGAATGAAGAGCGGGGTCTCGCGCCGGGCCACATACTTCGATGCGGTGTCGCCGGTAGCAGCGGCAATCAAGCCAAGGGCAGAGAGCGGCGTGGCGGGCTGGTTATAGCCATAGGTGGAGCGGAACTGCGCGTCGAAGTTGGCGACGCTGGCCAGCGGCGCGCGCTTTTCCTGGCCGGTTGGCAGAGCTGTCGAACGGCAGCCGGTGCCGCAGGAACCGCCCGCGGTGGCGAGCTCGAGAATGGGAAGAAGCGCCGCGCCGCGCAGGGTGGAGCGATCAGCCGCCGCAAGCGCGCCAATCTTGATCTCCTTCACCTGATCGAAGCCCTGGATCATCACTTCCATGTTGGACTGCACGACGGCATCGCCCAGCTTGCCGAACTTCTTTACATACTGCTTGTGGACAACGTCGCGATACTGCTCCTGCGTAATGCCAAACTCATTCAGCAGGCTGCTGACCGCGAAGAATGCGCCCAGGAAGGCGTTGCCCTGCATGCGCAGTTGCAGATCGCCGCGATCGGTGGCCTTCTTGGCGATGGCGAAACCGGGCAGCGTAAAGACGCGAATGTTCTTGTCGATGATCTGTTTGCGCGCCCATTGGGGCAACCGCTCCCAGGCCTGCTCGCCCTCTTCCTCCGATTCCCACACTAAAGAGCCGCCCTCGGCCATGCCGTCCAGCGGGTTGGTATGCGTAAAGGCCTTGGGGTCGCAGCAGAGAACGACGGTCACGTGGCGCAAGTCGCAATTCACGCGAATGCGGTCCTTTGCGGCCACCATGAAGTACGAGGTCGGCGCGCCCTTTTTCTCGGAACCGTACTTGGGATTGGCGCTGACGTGGATCACTTCCTTGGGGTTGCCGAGGTCGTCCTTGAGGCCGTCGCGCTCATAGAGCAAATCGTTCAGGTCACCGATAATCGCGCCCAGGTTCTTGCCGGTGGTGATGGCGCCCCAGCCGCCGATGGAGTGGAAGCGCACGGCAACCGCGCCCTCGGGCAGCAGGGACGGTGTCTCGTCGCCCAGGACCGAGTAAGGATGGTCGATGCCCAGCACGAAGAACGAAACTCCATCGGAGGCGCGCTTGCCGTCCTGGCGGGCGCGGTTCGCTGTGGCAAATTCGTACGCGCCGATGACGTGCTCGGGACGGAAGTCGCGCGAGCCCAGGCCGTAGGTGCCGGAGTAGATGTGCGGCACTTCGTTCATGGCCAGGACGGGCAGACCCTCGGCGGCGGGATGGCCTTCATACTGAATGGCCTTGGAGAGCGCGGTGCGGATGTCTTTGCCAAGTGGGTTGTCGGGCGAGAGAGCCTCGTCCGTGCGCTCCAGGATGATGACGTTCTTCTTGCCCTTGAGCGCCGCAATCACGGCTGCCTCTGGGAAGGGGCGAATGACATTGATATGGATGGAGCCGACCGTGACGCCACGTGTCTGGCGCAGGTAGTCCACCGCGGCTTCGACGTTCTCAGCAGCCGAACCGAGCGAAACAAAGACTGTGTCGGTATCGCTGGTCTTGTATTCGGTGACGAGGCCGTAGTTGCGGCCGGTGAGCGCGGCAAAGTCCTTATAGGCTTCCTCAAGGAATTGCAGGATGGGCTCGGCGAAGTTATTGCGCCGCGCAATGATGCCCTGCATATAGTGTTCCTGATTTTGCACGGGGCCGAGCAGGACCGGGTTGGCCAGGTCCATCATCTTGGGCACGCGGCGGCGCGTGGGCCCAAAAAGGGTGCGCTGCGCCTCAGTGGGGCAGTCGATGATGTCTTCGGGAGAGCCAAGGTATTCGCGGATCAGCTCCGACTCGTGCTTGTAGAAGGTCCGCTCAAGATGCGTGGTGAGGAACCCGTCCATGATGTTCATGCCGGGGGTCAGGCTGAGCTCGGTCACGCGGCGCAGGATCAGGGCTTGATCCGCGGTCTGCTGCGCGTCTTTGCCGAAGAGCATGATCCAGCCGGTATCGAGAGCGCCATAGATGTCGTCGTGTCCGCAATGCACGTTGAGTGCGTGCTTGGTGAGCGCGCGCGCGCCTACTTCAAGCACCATGGTGGAACCCTTGCCGGGCGCGTGGTAGTACTGCTCAACGCCGTAGACGACGCCCTGGCCGGAGGTGAAGTTGACGACACGCTTGCCGCAGACGGAGTGCGCGATGGCGCCGCCCTGGGCCGCGTGCTCGCCTTCCGTCTCAATGGCAATGGTGTTGTGCCCGAAGACATTCAGATGTCCCTCGGCATAGGCCTGCTGGAAGAGCTCGCCGCCCTCCGTGGAAGGAGTGATGGGGTAAAACACACCGGCGTCGGCGATCCTCGTCTCTGTGTGATAGGAGACGAGCTGGTTTCCGTTTGCAGTGACCCGAATGCCGGGAAAGCGAGCAGCAACTGTCATGAATCCCTCTCTGTTAAGCCCGTTCTTGCGTTGAAGTCTTCGCGATGCGCCGTAAGCGCCCGGATTCGAGGGAAAACCCCTCGCGTCGAATCCGCGTCGCGGTCCGTAAGCTTTGTCTATCGGGCCACTGGGTTGAACGGCCCAGATCGTGCCCTTGCAAGTGTAAAGGCCGAGATGGAGACGAGGAAACCCAAGGGGAGGGTTGGCTCTCGGAGAAACAGCAAAAACCGGCCTATACATCAGTATGCTCCCATTAAGGGGAGGCTGTGTCCCACGGCGTGGGATTGGGGGCTTTCTATGTCCTAAACCGGAATCCCTCAACCCGGCTGATTCATCTGAGAGAATGAATGGCAGTGAATCGAGCGCATAATCTTGTTCTTCAGCTGGCGGGCGAGCCGGCCGTTATTGCTGCCCTTGCGCTGATCGTGTGTTTGGCCGGCGTGGGAGCTACTGCCGGTGCGCAAGCGCCCAATCCTACCTCGGCCGCCAACCCCTTTTTCGGCAGCGTCAGCGCCCAACCAGCCAGCGATGAGATCCTCAAGCTCTCGCTGGATGAAGCCGTCAGCCTCGGCCTCAAGAACAACCTTGGCCTCAAGGAGGCCGAGAACAACGAAAAGACGCTCCAGGGCGAAAAGAACGAAGCGATCCAGGCATTCCTGCCATCGCTCACGCTGACAGGCGACACCGGTGTTTACCAGCACAATCTGGCTGCGCTCGGTTTTGGGCCTGACACCGCCAAAAAATTCAGTTCGCTGCTTCCACCGGGAGCGACGATTGCAGAGATCACCCGCGACGACCTGACCCAGGGGCAAATTCACTTCAACCAGACGCTCTTCTCCGGTCCGGTGCTGGCTGCCTTCCAGGGGGCTCGCGCCGGCGAGAGAGCGGCTCATTTTGCCAGGATGACAGCTCGCGGCGAGGTGGTGCAGCAGGTAGCCTCAGCCTATCTGCATGCCATTGCCGCCGCCAGCGAGGTAGACAACGCCAAAGCGCTGGAGTCCGCCGACCAAGTGCAGTTCAGCCAGGCCCACGCCTCCCATGAGGCTGGCGTCGTGGCCAATCTTGACGAATTGCGGGCGCGGGTCCAGCTTCAGGCCCAGCAGCAGACCCTTATCGCCGCGGAGAACGCCCAGGAAAAATATCTGATCCTGCTCAAGCGCGAGATCGGCATCGACCCCGGCCAGAAGATTGCGCTCACTGACCCCGCGCCCTACAGCGAGCTGGCCACGCAAACCCCCGAGGAAGTGCGGGCCGTCGCTTATAAGAATCGCCAGGACTATCAGAACCTGCAAAATCAGGTGGTCGCCTACAAGGCCATCCACCTGGCCTATCGCAGCCAGCGGCTGCCCAGCCTCAAGTTCAGCGGCTACTACGGCGTGAGCGACGTAAGCGGAGTGGGCACGCACGGTAACTTCATCGCCCAGGGAACGCTTAGCGTGCCGCTCTTCCGCGAGGGCAAACTGCGCGGTGATACGGAATCGGCTGCGGCCCAGTTGGCCGCCGTCAATGCGCAACTGGACGACCTGAAGGGCCACATCGACCAGCAGGTGCGCTCAGCGCTGCTCGATGTGGACGCGACCTCGAAGCTGGTTGAGGTGTCCCGCTCCAACGTCGAGCTGGCCACCCGCGCCCTGAGCGACGAGACCGACCGCGTCAACGCCGGCGTCGACGACAACCTGCCCCTGGTTACCGCGCAGGCCACGCTCGCCTCCGCGCAGAGCAACCTGGTCGAGAGCCTCTACCAGTACAACTTGTCGAAGCTTGCATTGGCCCGCGCCTCCGGGGTGCTGGAACAGCAGTACCGGGTGTATCTGGGGCGGTAGAGTCTTTTCCTGAATCACCTCTCATGCAAGCGATTTGACCCCTTAACTGGACAGCCCATCGAGTGAGCCGCTTTTTACAATGTCCTCATAACTTTTCGCGTACCCTATAGATAAGAGGCACTCATGCGCGCGGGCAAACTATTGAAGATCAAGTACTACGTGGAGCCGGATGCGGAAGCGCTAGCTCGCAGGGCTGCGCAGTATTTTGTCGAGATGGCGGGCGAGGCGATGGATTACGGCAAGCGGGCGCGGATCGCCCTCAGCGGCGGCTCCACGCCCAAAGCCGCGTTTGAGATGCTGGCCGACCCCAGTCAGCCGTGGCGGGGCCGCATGCAATGGGAGAATCTCGACCTCTACTGGGTGGACGAGCGGGCCGTTCCTCCCGACGATGCCGACAGCAACTATCGAATGACCCGCGAGGCGCTGCTGGACCGGGTGCCGCTCCTCCCTTGCCAGATTCACCGCATCGAGGGCGAGCTGGAACCGGAGGCAGCAGCAGCCCGTTACGAGGCGGAACTGCGCAACAGCTTTCGCCTGGAGGGCGCCGAGATCCCCAGCTTCGATCTGATCGCACTGGGAATGGGCCCTGACGGGCACACCGCCTCGCTCTTCCCCCGCACCGCGGCTCTGCACGAGATGAACCGTCTGGTCACCGCCAACCACGTGCCCCAGAAAGACACCTGGCGCATCACGCTCACCTGGCCGGTCATCAACCATGCCAGTTCGGTCTTCTTTCTGATCGCGGGAGCCGATAAAGCAGAGATTCTAAAGGAAGTTCTGACCGGTCCATGCGATCTGGAACGGCTGCCCAGCCAGCTGATTTGGCCCGCCAGCGGTATACTGACATTGATTCTGGACAAGGCGGCAGCTGCGCTTTTACCCGCGACCGATGCGGAAGGCTGCGGTTTCTTGGAGAGGGAACGATGATTCTGGCGGGCGATGTAGGCGGCACCAAGGTCGATCTGGCGCTGTATGACTTTACCAATGGCAAGCTCACAACCACCCGCGATAAGATCTATCGGGCCAAGGAGTACTCTGGCCTGGAAACGATCGTGAAGGAGTTTCTGGGTTCGGACAAGGTGACCGCGGCCTGTTTTGGCGTTCCGGGCCCAGTGCGCAACGGACGGCTGCGCCTCACCAATCTGCCCTGGACGCTGGATAGCCGCGAACTGGCTGCCGGCCTCAGCATCGAGCACGTCTTCCTGATCAACGATCTTGAAGCCAACGGCTACGGCATTGCCGAGCTCGAAGACGGGCAAATCTACACCCTCAACGAGGGCGACCCCAGCCAAGCCGGCAACCGCGCTTTGCTCGCCGCCGGAACCGGCCTCGGCCAGAGCTTCCTGGTCTGGAACGGCCACAGTCACATCCCTTATCCCTCCGAAGGCGGCCATGCGGACTACGCGCCCCGCAACGAGGACGAGATTGACCTGCTGCGCTTTCTCAAGCAGAAGTTCAACGGGCGCACCAGCTATGAGCGCGTCATCAGCGGCGGGGGCCTGACCAACATCTACGAGTTCCTGCGCGAGGTGCGCGGCATGGACGAGCCGGCCTGGCTGGCCGCGCGCATCGCCGCCGTCCCCGACCCCAACGCCGTCATTACCGAGCTGGCGCTGGCGGCCAAAAGCGAAATCTGCGAGAAGGCGCTGGATATGTTCGTCTCAGCCTATGGCGCGGAGGCCGGCAACCTGGCCCTCAAGATTCTGTCGGTCGGCGGCCTCTATGTGGGCGGCGGCATTGCGCCCCGCATCCTCGAGAAGCTCAAGGACGGAACTTTCATGAAAGCCTTCACCGACAAGGGCCGGCTGAGCCAACTGCTGATCAACATGCCGGTGCGCATCGTCCTCGAGAGCCGCGCCGCGCGGCTAGGCGCAGCCGCCTACGCCGAAGCCAAAGCCGCCGAAGTGAGCGGCATTTCGGCGCGCGCCGCTTCGATCAAGATGTAGGGCGTCCATCTTCCTGACAAACAAGAGGGCCAGCCGCATGCGGCTGGCCCTCGCTTTTTGCTGGCTACTTCTCCAAGCTGAAGATTACAGTAACAAACGTTTCCACCTCGACCGCCACTCCGTTCAGCAGATACGGCTTGGATTCCCAGTGCTTCACGTCATCCACCGCAGAATCTGCAAGAAGCGGTGACGGCGAGGCCAAAACCTCCAGGTCGTGAACCCTTCCGTCCGCTCCAATTACGGCCGCAAGAACTACGATTCCTTGTTCGTGCGCCATCTTCTCAATTGCCGGGTAGACAGGCGCTGTCTTTGTAACCAAAATCGCGTCCATCACGTCACCGCCCGTCCGGCTGGGCGTAGTCTGGCTGGTCGCCGCCCGTACAAGAACCGCATCGGCAGGTGCGCTCAGCATCGCATCCGACGAATCGATCCATTCTATGGTTTCAACGGAGACCGAGAAGAGGCTTTGCTTTCCTGCGGCGTCTAAGATCGCAACCTGCCGTGCCAGATAGCGGCCCTGTATCTTTACGACATGATCGTACTCGGTACCGATCAAGCCCGAGTAGGTCGTTCGCAGTGCCATGGTTGAAAGGTCAAAGCAATAGCGCTCAGTCGCGTTGGAGTTTGGCAACTGCGGTTTGCCGTCGTATTCCATTTGCAATGTAGCACTGGCGCAGGCCAAGTTCTTTTGTCCTTCGGCAATCATTTTGGAATCGAGCTTCAGCATTCTCGAGTCGAGGAAGCTGCGAGCGGGTAAGGGATGCAAAAGGATCGATTCCAGGTTCCTCTCAAAGAATCGCAACGGGCTGCCGCTCTCCTTGCGGTACAGCGCGCCGTCAGCCGTCCACCATTCCGTACGAGTCGCGTCCGATCGCGTCCAGCTGCTTCGATGCACCTTTGGGGACGCCCACCAGTACTCCCAAGTCCCTTGCTCCGTCGGGTTTCCCTTCTCGTCATAGAGCTGGTAAGTGGCCTTCAGGTGCCAAGGCTTCAAGGCCGGGTCAGAGAAGTCATAAAATGGTGCAGCAGCCGCAAAGACCTCGCGTGGATCCTTGGGAAGCGATGGCTTTGAGTTGTCCGCCGTTTGCCCCATGCCCTGCAAGAGGGCAATCAAAAAGAGAGCGACAAAAGATATGGATCGCATGATGCGGAAAGGGTAACAGGTCGCCCAGCCAATTGGCTTGGGCACAACCCTGCTAGTCCTCATCGGACAGTAGCTCGTGGCGGGTGGCCGGCCTGCCAACCAGATCATGGTTTAGTGGACTCCATGGGGAGCCGGGCCACCCGTCCGGCGAAAGGGAATCAAGCTTCTTGACATTCACTGGGAATCGGCGCAGACTCCGTAACGATTCACTTTCCCCTTGTTTCAGGTCACAGAGTTTTTGAATCAGAAGAGTCGGACTATCGGTCGATGGGAAACATCGGTCGCCATCCCTCAGCGCGACGCTCGCGCGCGCCACTGGAGTCAGGGATGGATGGTCATCCCCGTCGGACACAGGCGCTTACTTTCGGCAGAGTTTACCCGTACCAAGTTGGAGATGAAAATGAAGTATCTTGACAGGATCGCGAACATTGCGGTCATCGTGGGAGTTTTGGTCTTCCTTGGCCTGGCTTATCGAGGAGATTTTGCGCTCCACAAGGTTGCGCAAGCGCCCTCGCAAGATCTTGCTGGAACCACCGTCAGTTTGCCCGGAGCACAGCTTCCCAGGGATCGAGACTCCTTATTGTTGGTGGTTTCCACAACTTGCCATTTTTGCAAAGACAGCCTCCCTTTTTACAAGCAGCTCACGGAGAAATCGCGAGGGCGGCTGAATATTGTCGCTGTGCTGCCGCAGCCTCAATCGGATGCTCAGAAGTTCTTATCGGATGCGGGAGTCGCGGCGAACCAGATCGTAAGCGCAAGCCTCAACTCCCAAGGCGTCCGCGGTACGCCAACCGTTTTGCTCGTTGACGGAACCGGCAAGGTGAAACATGCCTGGGTGGGCAGGCTCGACGAGAAGGGGCAAGAAAATCTTCTGGCGATTGTGTTGCCAACCACACCAAGCTAGAGGCATCTTTGCCTTCAACACCAACACCGGTAGAAAGGAAATGGAAAGGAACGAAGATGAAGACCATCACGAAGCTTCTGTTTGTTGTGCTGCTCATTGGAGTAGCGCAGATGCTGCCGACCAAAGTTCATGCGTCCGGCACTGAGGGGTACACCTGCAATTGGTCGCAATACGGGCAATGCTATGGCGAGCTGCAATCGTGGATGAACGAGTGCACACTGGGCTGCACTGACGATAGCTCCGGCAACGGTGGCAGCGAGCAGTTTTGCTATTCCATCGAAACCACTACTGATACCTGGTCGCAGGACCAAAATGGTAATGTCACGGATACACTCAATGTTAGCGATACGACTACATGCTGGCCGACCGAGGATTCGGGGGAGAGCTGCATCGCAAATTGCGTACAAGAATACCACCAGCAATTCAATAACTGCCTGGAGGAATATTGCACCCCGAACTAACCATGCAAGACCGCCGGGTTCCCCAGGTCCGAATTTTCGGAATCTGGGAACTTAGAGCTTTCGTCTCCACGGATTTCTGCCGACAGAGGCAAGGACGGTCGAGGGGTAAGAAAATCCCGGGTCTGGTCCGCCCTGGCGGACCAGACCCGGGGCACCCTGCCAACCAGGTAGAAGTCAGGGTTGCTGAACTGTCAACGATCTCATCACGCTTTAACTGATGGCGCGTGCGCGGGCTGTCCACACTTGCCGTGCCGATGAAACCTGGGACACCGGAACACTAAACTGCTTGGCATTCGTATCTGCAACAACCTGCATCAGCGGGCCGCGGATTGACGCCGCGTCCGCCGGAATTCATCCGACAGTCGCTTAACATCCGCACCTGTGGCTATGCCCAGCGTCTTGCCGGTGGCCTGTGTGCGGCGCAACAACGCATCCCAATCCGGATCGACGGCCAGGTAGCGCCGCAGCGCCTCCCGGAAAAGTTCACTGACGGTCCGGTCTTCCCGCTCGGCAGTCTTCTGCGCCTTCAAGAGCAGATCGGGAGGAAGTCTAATCGAAATGGTCTTCGCGATGTGCATACTTACCACTCGAATCCAACGTCAAGCATTGTCAAAAAGGCCGGGTAACCCACCCTTGTCCCCCACCAACGTGAGTGAACCCCCAAACTAAGACAGGCGAGTTGTATGTATCTCGACAATCCCTCATCCGATTGGTGCCCGGAATCGGGACCTGGGAAACCCGGCCAACCCGGAAGAACCCTGGGTCACTGAACAGTTAACGCAATCATCACGGTTTGACTGGTAGAACCGGCACTGGCTGTAACAGCGACCTGTGAGGTTCCTGACGGGGTTGAGGGCGGTAGCGATTGCCCGCAGCCCATCATTGTGCCGGCTGCCGCGAACAGGATTCCGCATAGAACGAACATGCCGAGCAGACCGCTGAGTGCCGATGAGCGCCGGCGATAGAACACCAGGACGGAGGCGAAGGGCAAGAGCAGAGCGGTTGCGATTCCCGCTGCGCCATGTCGTGTGTGTTGCAGTTGCGCAATGATTCCGGTGGTTTGAATGGTAAGAGTCGAGGTGCCCGGTGCGGAGCCCGTCGAGCTGATTTGGGCCGGCGAGAACGAACACGTGGCGGCAGTGGGAAGGCCAGCGCAGCTCAGGCTAACCGTGCCGGTGAAGTTATAGGTGGGAGCGATGCTGACCGTGGTTTCGGCGGCCGATCCAACCGCAACAGTAAGCGCGCTCGTTGCGGCGCTGAAGCCATACGCAGGCGTGCCAGTGGCGGTCGTGCTGTTAGCGATGGCTCCAAAGAGCCCGTGAGCCTCCGAGGCAAGCCCGGCAGTGAAGTAAACCGTGCTGGTATCTCCGCCGCTAACTGACGTGGTGTTGCCCACCGTTGTGCCGCCAGGAAGCAATTCCCAGAGACTGGCATAGGTGAGAGGCTTGCCCGTTCCGTCGGTGAGTTGACCGAGGTAGGCAAAGGTCGTCGGATTGTATGCGTTGATGAGCCCGTTGCCGAAGTTTCCAATCAGCAGCGCGCCACCGAAGATGCCAAAGTTGGCCGGTGCGATTGCCACTCCCCAGGGGGAGTCGAGGTTGCCCCATGTTGCGGCGCGTGCGACAAAATTGCCGTTCACGTCAAAGATGCTGACGGCGCCATTGCCCAGACCATTGACGAGTTGAGCGGGAGTCGTAGTGCTCTTGAGCGCATAAGCCACGTATACCTTGTTGTTGATGACGTGGACGGAGAAAGGAGCGTAACCTGCGGGCAGAGTCGGATCGGTAAATGTGCCGGGGAGCGTTGTGGGTTTGAAAGTGCTGTCGTAGATCTCGATCTTATTGCCGGCGCCAAAGTTGGCAGCCAGGATATAGCTCGTGGTCGCGGTATTGAGAATCGCCAATCCGGGGTAAGAAGCGCCGGCAGAGCTGTTATTGATCGCAATTTGAGAGATTGCGTTCGCGGTTCCCAGCAGACTGTTCCATCCGGAGATCGTTCCATCAAGAGTCGAGAACAGGAACGAAGCCTTGGTCCCGTTGGGAAGAAGCATTCCGAAAGCTCCACCCGTCGTGACTGAACCTGCGGGCGAGCCGGCGGTTGTGCCCGAAGCCGGGGGGACAATGACCTTGAACTTGATGGTTCCAATCGGGGCGGTAGACCCTACGACGTAGTTGTAGCCCGTGTTCGCCGTGCTGATCCACCACGTCCCACTGTCGGAGATTGCCCAAGGGTTGATAAAGTTGGGATCGGTGAAAGCGGCAGTGACCGATCCGTCGGAGATGAGGTTAGTGACCTGATATACACCGCCGGTTTGCGCTGTCGCGTGCAGAGAGAGAATTGCAACGGACAGCGTAAAAGCAGCGAATATCCGTGAGATGACCCGGGTCGTTTTGCGAGACTTGAAGACGCGACCGGTCGGCTCAGTGGGGGGTGCTGAGATGTTCATGGGACCTCACTTTGACTCTCTCCGCCAGGATGGGCAGAGCGGCTGCCGAACACAAAGAGTGCTCGGTCAAATTGGAGAGTAGCGAAGCCGAGGAAGGATGTTGTCAGAATCTTGTCAACTGATTGTCTTTGTATTTTTGGATTTCCTGACACATATTGAGATTTAAACAATAGAGTGACATTCTTGGGTGCGTGGCCCAAATCCCGATGATTTTTCATCAGAGTCGGGTGCCCAGGTCCCGTTTTTTGGGACCTGGGTTCACTCACATGTTACAAATGAGAGCTGCGCCACCCGGCTCTGATTTAGCGGCCCTTGCCCTTGGGAGCCGGTTTGGTGGTGGTGCTGTTGTGTTTCTCGTTGTAGATCTGCTTGCTGTTCTTGTTCTCTTCCTTGTTGGCCTGCTGCTTCTGTTGCCCGTTGAGTGCGCCGCCATTGGCAGTGCGCTCGTTGTGGACCTGCTGCGCGACCTTCGCCTGGTTCTGGTTGGTGCGGGCCGCTTCGCCTGAGGTCATCTGGCCGCTGCGTAGGCCCTGGGCGGTGCGTTGCTGCTGGTTGGCTTCGCGGTTATTGACCTCGTTCGGCTTGATCGTATTGTCATTGTGTTTCTCGTTGTAGATCTGGCGGCTTGCGGCGTTCTGCTCGCCGTTAATCTGCTGCCGCTCCTGGCCGGTGAGATGGCCGCCGTTGGCAACGCGATCGTTGTGAACCTGCTGGTCAATGTGGGACTGCGTACGCTCCGCGCGGGCCGCTTCGCCTGAGGTCATCTGGCCGCTGCGCAGGCCGTTGGAGATGCGCTGGTCCTGATTGGCCTCGCGGGTGTTGGGGTTGTAGCTGTGGCCCACAGAACGGTCGCCGGCCGAGATGGGTTGGGAATGCGTATGTTCCTGAGCTACCTGATGATAGGAGTTAATGTTGGAGGCCGCCATGGTTGCAGGGCGTCCATGGTTGACGGAGGCCAACTGCGAACGGTCCTGCCCGGCAAAATGCTCATGCTGGACCTGGTTGGAAGTGGCCTCGAAATGGTGTTCGTTGCCCGCTCGCATCTCCTCTTCCGAAGCGCGTGCCTGGATGCCGCCGCCGCCATTGAAGCTGTAGTGGTTCTCATTGACGATCATGGTTCGGTTGACGATCTCGCGGTTCTCGTAGAAGTTGGTTACGTGAACGCCGCCAAAATTGGCCACCGCGTGGTTGTAGGCAAAGAAGCCGCCGCGCCACTCACCGCCGCAGAAGCCAATGCCGCCATAGCCGAAGCCGTAGTTAACGCCCCCGTAGAAGCCGACATGCGGACCCCAATAGCCGCCATGCCAGCCGTAAACGCCGCTGGCAAAGCCCCAGTAGCCGGGGGTCCAGAGAAGTCCGGCAGTGGGAGGCTCTACCCAGACACCGGGAACCCAATAGTAGCCTGCGTCGCCGTAGGCCCAGTAGCCGGGAGTCCAGAGATAACCAGGCGCGGGCAGCGGGGGTTGCTCGTAAACAGGCAGCGCGGGCGGCGCAATGTTGATGGAGACGAAAACGCCGGCGTGAGCTTGTGCGATGGGCAAAATCAGCATCGGCACGGCGGTTGAGGCGGCGAAAACCAGAGTGCGAAATCCTGAGCGCAAAGACATAGTCGTTCCCTCATGTGGGGAGGCAAGAGGCCTGAAAAACCTCCCGCGCGATCCCGGTTCGTATTGTTACGCTCACTGAAACCCGGAATCAAGACACTTGTTGCTGCAAACTTTGGCTTAAGCCTGGAATCCAGCCTCTAGGAAAGGCGAGAATGGCATAAGCATCATTTTATCTGTCATATACGCAGAAGAAGGGATGGGTAGGTATATTGCTCGGGGTACCTGATCTGGCAACCAGAAACGGCAGGCGGCCTGCCTCGCTCGAATTCTTAGAGAGCTTCTGCCATCTCTTTGAGGATCGCCTCGGCGGCCTCGGCGGGGTCGGGAGCCTGTGTGATGGGGCGGCCTACGACCAGATAGCTGGCGCCCAGGCGGAGGGCTTCGGCGGGAGTCGCAATGCGCCTTTGGTCGGCAATATCGGAGCCGGCGGGACGAATGCCGGGTATGACCAGTACGCCCTCGGGGCCGGTCAGGGCGCGCAGCGTAGCGACCTCCTCCGCGGAGCAGACGAAGCCACGAATCCCTGCCTCCAGGCTCATGCGGGCCAGCAGTTCCACCTGCTCGGAAGGTGAACGATCCAAGCCAGTCGCCTTCAATTGGGCCTGGTCCATGCTGGTAAGCATTGTCACGGCGAGCAGTTCGGGCGGGTCTTCGACGCCGTCCAGAGCGGCCCGCGCGGCGGCCAGCATGGCGGGGCCTCCAGCGGCATGGACGTTGACCATTCGTACGCCCAGCCTGGCCGCCGAGCGCACCGCTCCGGCCACTGTGTTGGGAATGTCGTGGAATTTCAGGTCAAGAAAGACGGAGTGGCCGCGCCTGACGAGCGGACCCAGAACGGCAGGCCCGGCGGCAGTAAACAGCTCCATCCCCACCTTGAACCAGCAGCAGTTGCCTTCGAGCTGGCCGACCAGGCGGGCGGCCGAGGCCGCATCGGGCACGTCGAGGGCCACAATGAGGCGCTTGCGCGCCTCCTCCAGTGGGTCAACTGGGAGAGACGCGACGGGCCAAGCGGTTCCGAAGCTGGGATTCAACCGCTCTGGGATGGGCATATCTGCATCCTAAAGCATGAGGGGCCGCGGCGCTTGCGCGCGGGCCTCAGGCCTGTGCCGCCAAAGAGGCTGAGTGGACCGCGCGAACCATGATCTGGTCGTGAGCCGGCAGAAAGCGGCAAAGGTATTCGATGGGATCCTCAGCGGCGGCCATGCGGCTCAGGTGATACTTCCACACGTCGGGCTTGATGGTGCGCCGGGTAAATGGCTTGCGGGTCACCTGCACCACGTCTCCCTGCGAGTTGACCCGGGGATAGGTGATGGAGGGGATGGTGAAGCTCATATGCGCGCCTGACCGCCAGAAGTGAGAGGCAAAGTCGTGGGAGAAGAGCAGTGTGTAATGGCGGCCTTCTCCAGCCAGCAGCGTCAAAGCTGCCTCAGCGCCAGGCCACAGCGGCTGAACATGCAACTGAAACCAGCGGCGGAACTCGAATCCGTTAAACTGAGCTTGATTGAGCAACAAACGCAGCATCTCTTTACGATTCATGTCACCAATCCTTAAGGCAAGAATGAGAACCAAGGTTGAGCAGTGCGCCGGGGGGTGCGCAATGACGGAAACAAGAAGACTTGGCAATCCGAGTGCGTCTTCTGAAGATGGTTAACGTCAAAGAGGCGGAAGTTTCCTTTTATTAAGAACAAAAAGGAGCGTCAAGGTTGAAAACGGGGCCGTTTTCGATGTGCAGATGGGGATTGGGCGTTGCAGTGCTGGCCGCGGCTAGCCTGGGCTGGGCTGCCGGGGTGCATACCAATCCCCTGAACCGCGACCCGCTGGTCCGCGACGCCTTCGATCACTTCTACAACCTGGACTATCCCGGCGCCATCGAGCGCTTTGAGCGCTTTCACGCGGCCCATCCGGGCGATCCGCAGGGAACTGTGCTGTTGCTCGACGCTGTGCTGTTCCAGGAACTCTACCAACAGGATCTGCTCGACACCACGTTCTATGCCAACGATGGCTTTCTCACCGGCCGCCACGCCACACAGGAAGACCCAAAAGCGCGGGATCGCATCCTGGCGCTGGCCGATGAAGCCATCCACGAGGCCGATTGGCGGCTCGGCAGAAATCCCAACGACGTGGACGCTCTCTATGCGCGGGGCTGGGCGCGCGCCCTCAAGTGTACCTACATCGCCATGGTCGAGCGGGGCTATGGCAGCGGGTTCAGACTGGCCACCCAGGCCAAGGACGACCATGTGCGTTTGCTGCAACTCGACCCGGATTATATTGACGCCAAGCTGGTGGTGGGTGTCTATGATTACGTGGTCGGCGCGCTGCCCCTGCCCTTCAAGTTTCTGATCGGATTCATTGGCATCACCGGCTCTAAGTCCAGAGGTCTGGAGATGCTGACCGACGACGGCAACCGCGGCATAGTGACGAACGTTGAAGCGCGCACCACCATTGCTCTCTTTCTGCGCCGCGAGGCGCGCTATAAAGAGGCCATCGAAGTGGTACGCGGACTCAAGAGCCAATATCCCCGCGACTACCTCTTCTGCCTGGAAGAAGCCAACCTGCGCAAGGATGCGGGCGAAGGCATGGGCGCGGTGGTGGCGTATCGCGAGATTCTTGCCGCCAACGCCAACCCCGGCTATTTTTATTCAGCGCGCATGGAGCTTGCCTACTTTGGCCTTGGCGACGCCCTGCGTGGGCAGCGCCACTTCGGCGAGGCCGCGCAGTCCTACGAACAGGCGGCCTGGACCAAAAACGTGGGGCCGGAACTCAAGATCCGCTCCCTGCTGGCAGCCGGCGAGTGTCGCGACCTGAATGGCGAGCGCCAGCAGGCCGTCAAGGATTACCAGGCCGCCATTGACAACGGCCCCAACACCTCCCGCGCCGACACCGCAAGAAAGCATCTCCGCAACGCCTATAGCGGGAACTGACGGCGCTTGGATGTCCAGTGCGCATTCTTGCTCGCGCCCGAAACATGGAACCGCCCTTGCCTGGTCTCCGTATCTTCAGAGGTGGTTGGTTTTTCTGAAGGAGCGATGGGATGGCACTCTATTGCAGTCGTTGCGGAACTGGGTTGCCTGAGACCGCGCGGTTCTGCTCGATCTGTGGCGCAGTGGTTGCCGTGGGTCCGCCCATGCCCGGCAGGCCGTTGGTTCGGCCGCTGGTGGGGCGCAGGCTGGCCGGGGTTTGCCTGGCGTTGGCGCAGGCTTATAACTGGGATGTCGCGCTGATCCGTGTTTTCACGGTGATTGGCTTCTTCTGCTCGGGTGGGCTCGTCTTCGTGGCCTACATTGCCGGCTGGGTTGGGATTCCCTCGGAGGAGTATCCTGCTGTTGTATGAACAAGACCTTTGAGGGTAACGGCGCGAAGCTTGGTTTTCGCGATACCGGGGCGGGGATGCCCGTAGTTTTTCTGCATCCCACGCCGCTCGATCGTGAATATTGGCGTCCGATGATTGAGGACCTGGGCGGCATTCGCGCCATCGTCCCTGACTTTCGCGGGCATGGCGTTTCGGAATTGGGTTCGGACCTTCCGCTGGGAGGCTTCACGCTGGTTCCCGACGCGCCGGTGCTGACCATGGCGCAACTGGCCGACGATGTTCTTGCTCTGCTGGATCATCTCAAAGTGCCAGAGGCCATCTTTGCCGGCTGCTCCATCGGCGGCTATGTGCTGCTGGAGTTGTGGCGCAAGGCGCCGGAGCGGATGCAGGGGTTGGTCTTTGTCTGCTCCAAGCCGCAGCCGGATGCGGAGGCTAACCAGCAAAAACGCGCTGCCAATATTGCCCAGTCGCGAGCCGGCGGGACCGCTGCGCTCTTCGACGGAATGGCCCAGACCTTGATCGGTGCTACGGCTCGTGAGCGTCGCCCTGCAATCGTGGCCGAGCTGCGGGCGCGCATGACCCTGACGCCCGAAGCTGCTGTGGCCGTGCAAGCGGGCCTCGCCACGCGGCCTGACTCCGTGCCCACCGTGGCCACCATCGACATGCCGGTGCTGGCCATCGCCGGGGGCGAGGATGTAGCCGTGACTGCCAACGACATGGAGGCTTTCCGCGCCGCGCCAGGCGGGTGCGAATATCACTTGCTGCCCGATGCAGGCCACTTTGCCGCCTATGAGCAGCCGCGCAAGGTAGCCGCACTGCTGGCCGAGTGGCTGCGGCAGCCGGAACCCTGAGATGGGTACAAACAGTCACCGTATTGCGATATATTGATCCGCATGAGTAAGCGTAGTGGTTTCATGGCGTTCTTGTTATTGGGAATGGCGGTCGCAGCCAACTGTCAGACAGCGAGTGTTCCTGGCGCGGAATGGAAGCAGCTTGCATCGCCGGAGCATGCAGGGTGGTCCAAGGAGAAGCTGGCGCGAATCCAGGAGTTTGTCGAGGAGATAGGCTCCACATCGGCGATGATCGTGCAGCATGGCGTTGTGGTCGCCGCGTGGGGAGACATCGCGCATAAGTCGAACCTGCACTCCTGCCGCAAAAGCTTGTTGAACTCGCTGATCGGCATTGCCGCCGCCGATGGCAAGATCAACCTCGACGATACCCTTGAGAAGCTTGGCATCGACGACAACAAGCCATCGCTCACGGCGGAAGAGAAACAGGCGACGGTGCGCAATCTGCTCGAAGCTCGCTCCGGGGTCTATCATCCGACGGTCTATGAGACCAAGGGGATGCAGGAAGAGAAGCCGCCGCGCGGTTCTCATCCTCCGGGCACCTTCTGGTACTACAACAACTGGGACTTCAACACACTCGGCTTTATCTACGAACGGGCTACAGGCGAGAAGATCTTCGACGCGTTCTACCGCAGAATTGCGCAGCCGATTGACATGCAGGACTTCAAGCCGCGCGATGGCCACTACATCTCCAGTCCGGATTCGCGCTTTCCGGCGTATGTATTCGAGATGAGCACCCGGGATTTTGCGCGCTTTGCGTTGCTTTTTTTGCAAGGGGGCAAATGGAACGGCACACAAGTGGTGCCGGAAGACTGGGTAAAGGCCAGCACGCGTCCCTATTCCGATGCGGAGTCGGGCGGGTATGGGTATTTGTGGTGGACCGGCGACTCGGCCAGCGGCGCGCCGCAAGAGATCAAGTTTCCGCCAGGCAGCTTCTGGGCAGAGGGTCACCTTGGACAGTATGCGGTGGTGGTGCCGGCCCTCGATCTGATCGTTGTCAATCGCGTGGATGAGCGAAAGACCAAACACACGGTCCACAAACGCCAGATGGCCCAACTGGTGCGAATGACAGTAGACGCCGCGCCGAAGAATTAAGAGCCATTCAATCCGAGATATTCCTGCGAACCGGCGCAGATGCCGGCCTGCCGCCCTATACCTCGAAGGAAAGCTGATTCGTCGCGAAAAGCGGTGAAACAGGCTTCGGCTCTGAGGCCAGCTCATACACCAGCCGCTCCAGCACCAGCCGCTTGTCCGGCGGGGACGAGCGCAACTCCAGATCGGCGCGGGCCACCAGCCGCAAGGCGCGCGTCAGATCGCGGCGGCTCTTGTAGCGCCGGGCCTGGCGGATGAGATCGTCGGCGGCAAAGGGCGGCATGCGGAAGCCCTGCCAAAGCGCCTGCCAGATGGCGCGCGAGTCGCGCACATTCTTTTCCAGAATCACCAGCATCTGGCGGAAGGTCCGTGCCAGCATATAAAGGTGGCCGATGGCCGCGTCTTCGCCGGCTTCTGAGCTGTTCAGCAGCCCATGCAGCAGCGCCAGCGCGCGCACACGGTCGCGGGCGCTGATGGCGTCGGTCAGCTCATACAGCGAACGCTGCTTGGCCCCCAGCACCATGGTCTCCACGTCGCCCAGCGTAATGCGGCCACGGCCCAGGGTATAGAGCAGCAGCTTCTCCAGCTCAGAAGCGATCATCATCATATCCGCGCCCAGCGCATCCACCAGTTGGCGGGTCGCGTCGGGGTCCATGCGCGCGCCACCCTCCTGCGCGGTGGTCGTGGTCCAGCGCATGGCGTCGTCCTCGTTCACGCGGGCCAGTTCCACCATGCCGCAGTGCTGGCCGATCGTTTCCGTGAGCCGCTCGAAGCGGTTCTTGTCGTCCATCTCCATACGCCGTATGTCGGAAGGGATGCGCAAAAAGTCGGCCACAAAAACCAGCAGCGCCTGCGGGTTGGGCGAGCGGAAGTAGCGATCCAGCGCCGCAAACTCGTCCTTCTTGGCTCCGCGCGTGTAAAGCTGCTTCACATTGCGGACAAAGATCACCTGGAAGGGCGCCATCAGCGAAGGCGTCTGCGCGCGGTCCAGCACTTCGAAGATCGAAGTCCCCGCCAAGTCGAGTTCGGAGAGGCAATAGTCCCGCAGATCGGGCGGCACAAAACCCTTGAGCACGGCTTTGCGGCAGCGGTCCAGCAGGAAAACCTCATCGCCGGCCAATACGTAGCCGGGCCGCAGCGGACCCGTGCCCGCGGCGGCAGCTTCAATCTCGGCCACAAAGCGGCCCACGGCGGCGAATCCCGCGCCCCAGCGCCCGGCGCTCAACGGACGATTCTCCGAGAGGCCAGTTCGCGGCAGATGGATGCAAGGATCATGCGCCTCCAGAATACCTGCCCCGAAGCGGCGAATCCAACGTTATGAGGAAAAGAGGACCAAAACCCAAACACACGCCTGGATGCGGCCGGCGGCAAGGCGGCTCAAAACCCTTCCAGCACATCGGCCACAAGCTGCCGGGCAAACTCGCGGCTGAGCCGCTCCACCGCCGCCGGGTTCTCCTGCAAGAAGGTGGGCAGATCGGTGGTGGACTGGTACTGCTGGCGGTAGACGTAGTTTTTGTTCTCATAGAGAACCTTGCCATCCCGGCCATTGAGCGTGACCGAAACCTCCAGGGTGATGAGGAAGCTGGAGGACTGCTGTGTCGAGGAGTTGTAAGTCAGCGGCGCCACGGTCTCCTTGAGAATCGTCCCATGCAGCACCGCGTCGGGGTCTCCGCCCTCGCTCGGTGTCACCCGGAACCGCGTGCGCGCGGCAAACTCGCGGATCACCGCATCGGTCATCGCCGTCTCCGTGTGATAGGCCTCGGTGCGCGTGGCAAACACCGGCACACTCAGCGAATGCACATCGGGCGGCAGGTGTGTGGCCGCGCCCAGCGAGTGGTAGCCGCATCCGGAGAGCGAGAGCAGGGCAAAAGCGATCGTGGCAAGAGCGAACCGGCGCATGACTCATCTTAACGCGCAGCCGCAGACGGGACGCCAGTTGGTCGCGGCGTGGCCTCCGGTTTGCTGGTCAACCGTACGGAACTAGAATGTTTAGAGTCTACTTGGTTACGCCTACCGGCCACATTAATTGCAAAAGCCCTCCATCAAAGGCCACCTGAAGGCTTTGGAGTGAATTACGCTAGGATTTGACCGCTATGAACAGACTAATCCTGACTGTAGCTCTCCTCGCTGGAAGCCTTCCACTGAATGTAGACACTAATCCTGCTCCACAGCAGCTATTCCTCATCGCGGAGCGGCAAGCTAATCTCTTTCAAGATCAATCCTCCCCGTTTCAGTTTGATGCTGATTTCGTCGTGCAGATGGATTTTCCTACTCAAGGACATCTGTCGATGAAGTGGGGGGCAAATGATCGCTGGTGGAGCAAGGTTGAAATGGGGCACTTCGAGCAGGTAAACATTCGCAACGGCGAGAAAAGCTACACGAGCAGAAATGTTCCCTTCACCCCTGTACGCATTGGAGAAGTGTTCAACTTGATCAATTTCGTAAAAGGATTTGAAGACAAGACTGCAAAGAAGCTGAAGCATCGCGCAGAAAATGGCGTCGACTTATCCTGTCTGCAGGTTGAACGTCAGCAGGCAATGGGCGAACCGCACGAGGTCTGTTTGGACTCGACCACTCACGAAATCTTGAGTGAAGAGTGGCGCGAACAGCCAGATGAGCGGCGCAGGGAGGAGTTTACTGATTACGCCAATTTTGGAGGAAATCGGTATCCGCGCAAGCTTCAGTTGCAGGTGAACGGCAGCAGGGTGGTGACAATTCAGGTCAACAGCCTTGCGGCGTCGCCTCTCGATGAAGCATTTCTTGTGCCGCCAAAGGGTGCAGTCGAGCGGCGCAAGTGCGCGAACATGAAGAACGCAATGCAGCTTAAAACGCCTGACCCCTTGTATCCGAAATCTGCCGGCAAGAACCGGCTGATGGGCGATTCGACCGTTGCAATGACCGTCCTCACCGACGGCTCAGTCAGCGATATCCAACTTATCGGCAGAGCGACCGAATCTATGGACGAAGCTACTCTGCAGACCCTGAGGAGTTGGAGATTCAAGCCCGCCATGTGCGGCGCAGACCCAGTCGTCTCCGACATAGTGGTGGTGGTGAGTTTCAGGCTGGAGTAAACGCGATATTTAGAGCATTTAGACTCGAACACTCAAGGAAGCGATCCCATGTCGGTCTGAATTCCGTTCAGGTCGCATTGTCGCCAATTCGGAAACTGCGCCCCCCATTACACCCAGGCGGTGACCAACATGCCCAGCTTGACGGCAGAGAGTTTGAGGCCATCGGCGCGGTTCTTGAAGTAGATCTCGTTCAAATGATCCGAATCCAGTTGTTCGATGCTGTGAAAGCCCGCGCGGCGCAGTTCCGCTTCCAGTGTCTCCGGCGTGAAGAAGAGCTGGAAGGGCTCGCCGGCGGCGGCAACCCGTCCGGCCAGCGCGTCGAAGGCCTTGCGGCCCACGGGGCTGAGCGTCTCCGGCGCGAGCGCGTAGTCGAAGCTGACGGCGCTCCCGGCAGGCAGTTGCGCGATGGCGCTCAGCGTGGCGCGAAAGGCCTCAAGCGTGAGATAAGGCACCACCCCCAGCCAGCCAAAGAACGCCGCCGAGCCGGCGTCGAATCCCGCCTCGGCAAGCCCCTCGGCAAGCGCCTTGTGTTCAAAATCCAGGGGCACAAAAGTCAGATTGCCGGGCAACGCGATGCCGGCCTCGGCCAGCATCTCCCGCTTCCAGGCCTGCGTGGCGGGAAAGTCCACCTCGAAGACCCGCAGCGCCGGGAATGGATTGCGATAGGCGAACGTATCAAGCCCGGCCCCAAGGATTACGTACTGTGCGATTCCCTTTGCAACGGCGTCGGCGAGCCGGTCTTCCGCGTAACGGCTGCGCGTGGCCATGAAAGCGCGAAAGTCCCGTGCAACCGTGTGCGATGCGCGCTCCATGTCCCGGGCAAATCCGGGGCCCAGCAGCGGCACCGCGATGGGATCGTCCAGAATGCGCGGCTGCTCCATGATCTGGTGCGCGGCGCGGCGAATGGCGACGCGAAGGGCTGTCTTGCTGGCGCGGCCAGTCTCCATGAAGTCGAGTGTAGACCACGCCGGCTCGGCGCCCGGCGCGTACTATAGCTTGCATGAGCTGGATTGGATGGGCATTGCTCTCAGCGGTCTTTGCCGCCGCCACCGCCCTGTTGGCCAAGGTGGGCGTGGCGCATGTTGACTCAAACCTGGCCATGGCGCTGCGCACCACCGTGGTGGTGGTCTTTGCCTGGGGCATCGCGCTGGCGCTGGGCAAGCACGGCGAAATTCGCTCCCTCGACCGCCGAACGTTGCTTTTTCTTGGGTTCAGCGGCCTGGCCACCGGCTTGTCGTGGCTGTGCTACTTCCGCGCATTGCAATTAGGGCCGGCCTCGCGCGTGGCCCCGCTCGACAAGCTCAGTGTGCCGCTGGTGATGGTGTTCGCATGGCTGCTGCTGGGCGAAAAGCTGACAGCGCCGGCTCTGATGGGTGGCCTGCTGATTACCGCTGGAGCGGTAGTGATGGTGCTGGGCTGATCGGCCGCAACTCCGCGGCGCAGCTTCAACCGCCATCGGCAGGCATCCAATTTCCTTCGCAACATTTCTGAGCAACAATGGAGATGCAGGTTACTACCCCATGACGCAAACCATCGCCACCAGCCGTCTCCAGCTTCGCCGCTGGCAACCCTCGGATCGCCAGCCCTTTCAGGCGATCAACGCCGACCCGCGCGTAATGGAGTTCATGCCCGGTCTGCTTTCGCCGCAAGCCTCCGACGATCTTATGGCCGGCATCGAGCAGCACTTCGAGCGTCACGGCTTTGGCCCCTTCGCCGCCGAACTTGCCGAAGAGAAAGCCTTCATCGGCTTCATCGGCCTCAATATTCCCTCGTATGACGCTCCATTCATGCCCGCAGTCGAAATCGGCTGGCGTCTTGCCTTCGACTCCTGGGGACGTGGCCTGGCCACCGAGGGCGCTCGCGCCGTGGTTCAGCACGCCTTTGAGACCCTTGGCCTCACCAGCCTTGTCTCCTTCACCGTCCCGCATAACCTGCGTTCCCGCCGCGTGATGGAGAAGATCGGCATGGCACACGATCCCGCCTCGGACTTCGACCACCCCAGTCTTCCCGCTGGTCATCCCCTGCGCCGCCATGTGCTCTATCGAATTCATCATCACCCGGCTCCCTTTGAAAATCAGGGAGTCGAGGGCGGGGAACGGTAAACCGAGAATTGGACGCTGAAAATTAAGGTACCGCGGGCCGTTTGACAACCGGCACGGTCAGGCCAGCCTCGCCGTTGCGGACCGAAGCCGCCAGCCGCGGCCTATCCATCTCCCTTTTCACTCTCGCCACAATCTCTCGTGCCATTTCTAACCGGCTTTTCTTTGTCATAACAACACCCTCTCGTTTCGGCAATGAATAAAGCAGCTCGTGGTAGTCAGACAGGTAGTCATCAGGCAGGTGGTCATCAGACAGCATAAGGCTGTAACTCCCTTGGTAAGTATTGAGAATCCCGTCTTGAACGCATAACACGGATAACTTCTAACTTTCCTCAGTTGCTTACAGAATCGTACTCAGGGGCCTGCCGCTGCCACAGTGCGACCAGAACCTCCAGCACGATGGCGAAGTTGCGAACACTTCCCGAGAGAAGGGATAGCTCCTCCGAGATGGGGGCATCTTGCTCCGCCAGCAGGTCGAGGCTGTCGCTTACTCTGCGGAGCTTCCGGGCTTCCTGCATAATCTCTTCTGCGGGCATATCTGCGCACCTCCTCGATGCCTTGCAGGAAGCTGGACCAGCCTTTTCGTACGACTGAATCACCTCATCCCTGCGCATGATCCTAGATACGCCTCGGGCCAGCGTCTGCTCACATTGGACCACCGCGAGCGGCTCCAAGCGCTACGGCCAGACCTTTGCGGCTTCCGGACGCCTCTGTCACGGCCAAAAGTCCTTCGCCGCTGGTACAATTCCGGGCATGGAAACCATCCAATACAACCTGCCGCAATCTCGCATTCCACAAGCCTGGTACAACATCGCCGCCGACCTGCCCAAGCCCATGGCGCCGCCGCTGCATCCCGGCACGCTCCAGCCCATCGGCCCGGCCGATCTGGCCCCGCTGTTTCCCATGGCCCTGATTCTTCAGGAAGTCAGCACGGAGCGGGAGATCGAGATTCCCGGCGAAGTGCGGCGGATCTATGCGCAGTGGCGTCCCGCGCCGCTCTATCGCGCCCGCCGCCTCGAGCAGTCTTTGGATACGCCCGCCCATATCTACTACAAATACGAGGGCGTCAGCCCCGCTGGCTCGCACAAGCCCAACACCGCCGTCCCGCAGGCCTACTACAACAAGATGGAAGGCACCAAGCGGCTTTCCACTGAGACAGGAGCCGGCCAGTGGGGCTCGTCTCTGGCCATGGCCTGCGCATTCTTCGGCCTGGAGTGCAAGGTCTATATGGTGCGCGTCAGCTATGACCAAAAGCCCTATCGCCGCGCCATGATGGAGACCTTTGGCGCCAAAGTCACCGCCAGCCCCAGCATCGAGACGGAGTCGGGCCGCGCCATTCTGCGCGAGCATCCCGACTCCAACGGGTCTCTCGGCATCGCCATCTCAGAAGCTGTGGAAGTGGCCGCAAAAGACCCCAACACCAAGTACGCGCTGGGCAGCGTATTGAACCATGTGCTGCTGCATCAGACCGTCATCGGCCTTGAAGCGATCGAGCAGATGGCTATGGCTGGCGATGAGCCCGACGTCATCCTGGGCTGCGCGGGCGGCGGATCGAACTTTGCCGGCCTGACCATGCCTTACATCGGCCGCAACCTCAAGGGCCAGAGCCACGCCCGCCTCGTGGCCGTGGAGCCGGCCGCCTGCCCCACTCTCACCAAGGGCCGGTTTACCTATGACTTTGGCGATACAGGCCATTTAACCCCGCTGGTCAAGATGCACACGCTGGGCAGCAACTTCATGCCTCCGGGTATTCATGCGGGCGGATTGCGCTACCACGGCATGGCGCCGCTGGTCTCGCACGTCATGGACCTTGGCTTGATCGAAGCCACCTCGGTTCAGCAACTCGACGCCTTCTCCGCCGGCATTCAGTTTGCCCGCGCCGAAGGCATCATTCCCGCGCCGGAATCCAACCACGCCATCGCCGCCGCCATCCGCGAAGCCCTGGTTGCCAAGCGGGATGGAGAGCAGAAGACCATCCTCTTTGGCCTCAGCGGCCACGGGCATTTCGACATGCAGTCCTACATCGCCTACCAGGCCGGCCAGTTGCAAAACTACGACTATCCCGCCGAGGAGATCGCCATGGCCCTCGCCGGCCTGCCCGTGGTGGGCTGAACCCGAACGAGCGGGAATAGGAAAAGGGGTGCCCCGGGTATGAGAATCCAGACCTGGGGTACCCGGCAATCCAACACTCGCGCTCACTTCCGCCGCGACTCCAACAAACGATCAATCAGCAGACTCAGGCGCTGAAAACCCTCAATTAAAACCAGGATGTCCCTTTCAAAACTGTCTGAGCGAATCTCAATCCATCCCTGCATCAGAGTCAGTGGCCCATGGTCCATACTCACGTTTGGCCAAGTATTGCGCATGGATGCGAGGCTGTTTCTGAAATCGTTGGCGAAGTCTCGACTGGTGATCGAATAACCTGCCAGTTGGCGTAGCTTCAAAGCATGAATGTTGTAGTTCGCCCGATTCTTCGTGGCAGACTCTTTATTTGTCCATATAGAAAAAAAGATTCCCGACGTATTTTGCACACGATCCATTGGGTCGTTGGTCCAGGAGGCTTTTTGGAGCTTCAATACGGAACAGGCTTTGTAGAATCCTTGCTTGCAGATGAGTCCATCGTGGTTTCGCTCATCAAAGCGGGCTTTGATCTTCGCGAATACCGCGCAAAACTGCTGCACATCGCCTGCTCCCATCGGCCCATCTCCTCGTTTAATCTTGTATCGGGGGTGGCGCACCCTAAGTTTTTCAGAATCTAAACATTCCCTCAAAATTGGGTGCCCCATCCTTCCGCAGTTTTATCGCGGAAGGGTGGGATAGCACAAACCTCAACCGTCCGTTTTCCGATCTAGCCGTTTCATCGCCGCGTGTTCC
>Ga0302195_10000453_pt1 | contig 31406 bp, 33 predicted proteins | sample II_Bog_N1_2_FD_198778 | JGI IMG/M metagenome (GOLD analysis project Ga0302195, IMG submission 198778) | Peat permafrost microbial communities from Stordalen Mire near Abisko, Sweden - II_Bog_N1_2 | ecosystem: Environmental > Terrestrial > Soil > Wetlands > Peat | place: Sweden: Abisko...
CGTCGGCATAGGCGTTCAATTCGGATTTGGCCACGCGAAACAAGCCGTGATGCGTGCTGATCCACAGTTGGCCGGTGCCGTCCTCTTCAAAGTCGCAAATCACGTCGTCCGGCAGATCCCGGCGCGGGGCCGCCGGGGCCAACCGGCCGTCTTTCCAGCGCAGCAAACCGCCGCCATACATGCCCACCCACACCGCGCCATCGCCGTCCGCGTGCAGGGAGCGGACAAATTCGTTGGGCAGCCCGTCCGCCGTGTGCAGCGCCGTGTGCCGCCCCTCCAGAAAGCGATGCAGGCCGTTGCCGTGCGTGCCGATCCACAAACCGCCCTCGGTGTCCTCGGCCAAGCCGCGCACGTCGGCCCCGGCCAGTTCCGTGTCCGCCGCGAAATGCGTCAGTTGCCCTTTGCGCCAGGTATAGACGCCCGCCCCCGAGCCCAGCCAGATCACGCCGGACCGGTCTTGAAAAATGGCCCGCGTCGGCTGGGGAATCGCGTTGGTGCTGATGAGATTGCGGAAGCGCCCCGCTTCCTGCAGAAACACGCCGTTGTCCCGCGTCCCCACCCACAACCGGCCCTGCCGATCCGGAAACACCGTGAACACGTAGCCCGGCGACCCCTCCGGGCCAAAATTGAACGTCGTGAATTTTCCGTCCGCCCACCGGTTCAAGCCGCCCCCGTAAGTGCTCGCCCAGATCGCCCCGGCGGCGTCCTGGCAAATCCCCAGCACCACCGGATCCGACAGTCCGGCCGTCGTGTCCAGCACTTGGAATTGCTTCACCCGCAGCCGCACCAGGCCGCCCCGGTCAATGCCCGCCCAAAGATTCCCCTCCCGGTCTTGAAACAAACACCGCACCCGCTCCACCGGCAAACCGTCGGCCGCCGGCAGATTCAACAAGTGACCGTCGCGTCCCAGCCGTGCCAGGCCGACGCCAAAGCGGCTGAACCAGGCGTTGCCCGCCTGATCTTCCATCAATTTGCGCAGGGGCGGCTGGCGGTTCAACCACCGGTCCGCCCGCCCGCGCCAGGCCCCCGCCTGCCATGGCCACAAATAGCCATTCACCACCACCCACAACGAACCGTCATTCATCGGGAATATTTCCGTCCCCCCCGTTTCCGGCTCCCCCGGCGGCGGGGGCACCGGCTGGAAAGTATCCCCCGCCAGTTTCAGCAGTTGATGCTCGGTGGCGAGCCAGAGAACCCCCCGGGCGTCCGCCGCCAGCCGGTTGATCCGGCCGGCCGTGTCCGGGATGTGAAAGGTATAGGGTTCCTGCCCGGTCAAATGCTGCAACCGGCCGCCCGGGGACAATTGCCAGACCCCGCCTTGCGCATCCACCGCAAACTGGCTCGGCCCCGCCGGGGTGGAACTGGTCCACTGCCACTCGCCCGTGCCGGTCAGTCGTCCCTGAATCAAGGCGCCCGCCAGCGTGGAAAAACAAATTTCATTCGTGCGCGAGAGCAATAACCGATCCGCCTGATCCCCCGGGGACAACGGCCACTCCTGGCCGTTGATGCGCCGCCCATCCCACGTCGCCATCTGCCCCTTCAACCCGATCCAGAGTTTTCCCGTGGTGTCCACCTGGAGAAATTCCACATCCGGGTTCTGCAACGCGGGAGTATTCTCCCGGTCGAAATTTTCAAACCGCACCCCGTCAAACCGCGCCAGGCCGTTTTCCGTGCCGATCCATAAATAACCGTCCGGCGTTTGGGCGATGGACCGGACGGTATTGTGCGGCAGACCGCCGGAAGTGTCCCATTTCTGGATGAGATAATCCCCCGGCGCCGCCGCGCCCAACCGGCCCGCCAGGGTGAGCCCCACCAGCAGCAGGCGCGTCCGCCGGAGATTTCCGGCGGGGGCTCGCGCTGCCAGGCGGCGGCATGTGGCGTGCAAACGCATCGGGTGCTGCCCGGCAGCATAAAACAATTCCCCGGCGCTTGTCTCCAATCATCTGCGGTTGCGCCGCCGGAGCGCGGGGGGCTCACCCGCAGCGGGTCGCCCGCAGAACCCGGGCGGAAAGGGGTTGCGCCTTCCGCTGCTGCGGTCCAACCTCCAAACCGCCCGGTCGCATGGCTCTCGCGGCGACCCGCCCTCACCCGTTTCTACCGCCCTCATCTCTGTGTCCTGGGCCGGAGGTTCGTCTTCCCCATCTCCCCTATTGCCCAGCCCAGTTTGAAGCGGAATTCTACCAGATTAATAATTTCTTGATTCTCCGCACCTTGAATACTAGAGTCAAAGGGTGAGGGCGATTGCATTAAATGAAGCTCAGTCACGCTTGGACGAGCTTTTCGAGGATGCCCAGGCGGGTTCCCCCGTGCTGCTGGTGCGGGGGGGCGAGGTGGCCCGGTTGGAACGGGTGATGCCACCGGAATTTGGCGGGGATCTGGCAACCTTGGAGCGAATGCTGGTGGAGGCAGTGGCCGGACCGCATCCTGAGTGGACGCCTCAAGACCTTGATGATATTGCCCGGCGCGTGCGGGCGAAGCGGGACGAATGAGCCTGAAGATCAGGCGCTCTGATTGGTTTGTCGGTGACTTGGAACACTACGTGGCTTGGTATCTGCGCGAAGCGAGTTGGGAAGTGGCCCAACGTTATCTGCGTGCGGTGGGATCAACGCTATTATGACTTGCCGAGATGCCCGGGCTGGGTCGGCCGGCGCAATTCCCGGCACTGGCTTTGCGTGGCCTTCGGCTCCATCCGGTCGAGCGACCCTTCGGAAAGCACCTCATTTTTTATCGTCACGATGAAGAAGCAATTTACGTTGAACGAATTGTCCACAGTGCCCGTGACCTGCCTCGTCGCTTAATACAGCCTCCGGCTGCGGAATCTTGATTTTATGTGTAAAGAATGCGGATGCGGTTTGGGTGGCGACGTGCAGATTGGCGGCCATACCCACGGTCACGAACACGGTCACGGGCATGACCATGAGCACGGTCACGGCCATGAACACCCGCATGAATCGCCACCCGGCCAGGGCCGGCAGACCGTGACCCTGCAACGGTCGCTCATGGAGAAAAACGACCGGCTGGCGGAGCAGAACCGCGGTTTTTTCCGCGCCAAAAAACTGCTGGTGCTCAATGTCCTCTCCTCGCCCGGTTCGGGTAAAACCACGTTCATCCGCGAAACCGCCGTCCAACTCGCCGGCCGTTTGCGCGTGGGCGTGATTGTGGGCGACCTGGCGACGGACAACGACGCCGCCCGGTTGCGCACCGCCGGCATTCCCGTCGTGCAAATCACCACCGGCACCGTTTGTCATCTGGACGCCGACATGATTGCCAAAGCCTGCGCCCAGGTGGATCTGGACGCCCTGGACGTGCTGGTGATCGAAAACGTGGGCAACCTCGTCTGCCCCGCCGATTATGATCTCGGTGAAGATTTGCGCGTCGTGTTGCTCTCCGTCACGGAGGGCGAGGACAAGCCGTTGAAATATCCCCCGATGTTTCATTCGGCGAATGTCGCCGTGGTGACGAAATGCGATATGGCCGCCGCCGCCGGATTCGACCGCAGTCTGGCGCTGGCGAATTTGCAGCGCGCCAGTCATCACGCCCGCATTTTTGAACTGTCCGCGAAAACCGGCGACGGCATGAAGCCGTGGCTCGATTTCCTCGCCGCGCAACGGGCGGCGGTAAAGCGGAAGTCGTGAAGAATCAATGCCGTCATCTTCGGAATAAACCATGAAGCTCACCCCTCTGTGCCGTGGTGCCGCCCTGCTCGGGCTGGCGTGGAACTTGATGGCGGCCACCCCGCCCGCACTGGCCGCGCCCCCGCGCGCCACCCCGCCCACCCGCGATCCCCACGCGCCGGGATACGTCCCCGCCCGTGATTTGCCCGACGGCACCCTGCCGCCGGCGGACGCCGATGGCAACTACATCCTCGGCCCCACCCACCCACCCGCTCCGGAAATGACGGCGCAGCCCGGCGTCCCCCAGGGAACCGTTTATAACTTCACCCTGCGTTCGGCGGACAGCCAATTTTACCCCGGCATCGCCCGGGGCACCAACACGTTCGGCACCGTGGATCCCGCCGCTCCCGACCGGCTCATCGTCACCACCAGCCACCCCGCGCCCTACACCCGCCGCCTGGCGGTTTATGTCCCCAAACAATACGTCCCCGGCACGACCGCCCCCTTCATGGTCGGCGCCGACGGACCCGACCGCGCTTGGTTCACCGCCCTGGACAACCTGATTGCCGCCCACCGGGTGCCGGCGTTGATCGCCATCTCCATCGGCAACGGCGGCGGCGACGCCCAGGGCAGCGAGCGCGGCCTCGAATACGACACGATGTCCGGCCGCTACGCGGAGTTTGTGGAGGCCGAGGTGCTGCCCCTCGTGGAAAAACAGTGCGCCGTGAAATTGACCCGCGATCCCGACGGCCGCGCCACCATGGGCGGCAGCTCCGGCGGCTCGTGCGCCCTGATCATGGCCTGGTATCATCCCGAACTCTACCACCGCGTGCTGACCTATTCCGGCACCTATGTCAACCAGCAGTGGCCCCACGATGACGCCACCCCGCACGGCGCATGGGAATTCCATGAACACCTCATCCCGGCCAGCCCCGTCAAACCCATTCGCCTCTGGCTGGAAGTGGGCGACCGCGACAATTACAACCCCAACATCATGCGCGACAACCTGCACGACTGGGTTGTTGCCAATGAGAACATGGCCCGAGTGCTTGCCGCCAAAGGCTACCACTACCAATTCGTCTTTGCCCGCAACGCCGGCCACACCGACCGCAGCGTCAAACAACAAACCCTGCCCGAAGCCCTCGAATGGCTGTGGCAGGGCTATCAGCCGGGACGAACTAAGCGTTAATCAACTCCCGCACTTTCGCCGCAATATCCCCCTGTTTAACCAGCGACTCGCCCACGAGCAGGGCCGCCGCCCCGGCTTGTTTCAACCGCACCACATCCGCCCGGGTGTGAATGCCGCTTTCCGCCACCAGTAATTTTGCGCCACCCGCACCGGACTCGCGCATTTTTTCCGCGAGTTGTTCCGTGGTGGCCAGGTCCACCTTGAACGTCTTCAGGTTGCGGTTGTTCACGCCCACGAGTTCGGCCCCCAGCACCAGGGCGCGGGCCAATTCCGCTTCGTCATGCACCTCCACCAAGACCGCCAAGCCGGCTTCAATGGCCAGGGTGTGAAACCGCTGCAGGCGCTCGTCGTCCAAAATCGCCACAATCAGCAGGATCGCGTCCGCCCCCCATTCAATGGCCTCCAAAATCTGGCGCTCATCAATGATGAAATCCTTGCGCAACAGCGGCAGCTTCACGGCGGCGCGGATTTGCCGGAGATAATCGAGCGAACCCTGGAAATATTTCTCATCCGTCAGCACCGAGAGGCAGTCCGCCCCCGCCGCCTCGTAGGCTTTGGCAATGCGCACCGGATCGAAATCCGGGCAGATCACCCCGGCGGACGGCGAGGCTTTTTTCACCTCCGCAATCAGCCCGAGCCCGCCCGCGTGCGGATGCCGCAGCGCCGCCGCGAAATCGCGGCGCTCCCCGCGTTCCAGCAGCGCGTCGCGCAAATCCCCCGCCGCGATGAGGCGTTCCGGCAGCCGCGCCACCTCGCGCTTTTTCTGTTCCACGATTTCTTCGAGAATATTCACGGCGGTTATTCCTCCACATCCTGCACGCCCTGCATCCGCTTGAGCGGGCAACCCGCCCGCAGCCAGCCGTTGACATAGGGATCCAGGTTGCCGTCCATGACCCCCTGCACGTCGCTCGTCTCCACCCCCGTGCGCAGGTCTTTCACCATGCGATACGGTTGGAATACATAGCTGCGAATCTGGTTGCCCCACGAGACGCTGCCCTTTTCGCCGTAAAACCGCTCCATCTCCGCCTTCGCCGCATCCTGCCGCTGCGCAAAAATGCGCGAGAGCAGCAGCGTCATGGCCGTGGCCCGGTTTTGGTGCTGCGACCGCTGCGCCTGGGAGGCCACCACCAACCCCGTGGGAATGTGCGTGATGCGCACGGCGGTTTCCACCTTGTTCACGTTCTGACCGCCCTTGCCGCCGGACCGGAACGTGTCCACGCGAAACTCCGTCGGGGGAATCACGATTTCCGTCGTGTTCTCCTCCAACTCGGCGATGGTGTCCACACTGGCAAAACTTGTGTGGCGGCGCTTGTTGGAATCAAACGGCGAAATACGCACCAGCCGGTGGACGCCGCGCTCGGCCTTGCAAAAACCGTAGGCGTTTTCGCCCTGAATCAAAATCGTGGCGCTCTTGATGCCCGCGCCTTCGCCGGGCAGGGCGTCCGTCACCTCCACCTCCCAGCCGCGCGATTCCGCCCAGCGCTGATACATGCGCAGCAGCATGTTCGCCCAGTCGCAGGCCTCCGTGCCGCCCGCGCCGGAATTGATCGTGAGGATGCAGTTGTTTTTATCGTGCGGACCGTTGAGGAACACGCGCAGTTCCATGGCCTCCAGCCCGTTGAAAAACTTCTTCAGGTCGCGCTCGAGCTCCTGCTCCAATTTCAACTGCGCCTCCGGCGGCTCACCCTCGCCCAGCTCCACCATCACCCGGAAATCCTCCAGGTGCTTCTCGTTCTGCAACAGCGGCTCCAGCTTGTTCCGCAGCGTGTTCGCCTCGTCAATCAGCTTCTGCGCCTGCTCGCGATTATTCCAAAACGTGTCCGCCGCCATCAGCGAGTTCAGCTCGCCCAGCCGTTTTTGCGTGCCCGGGACGTCAAAGAAACCTCCGCAAATGCGTCAGTTTCTCCGTCGCCGTCGTGATCCCGCTCTTAATATTGTCGAACATGGCGCGGACTATACCCAACTCCCCGCCCGGAAGCCAGCCGGGAAAATCCCCCCATGACCATCCCCCCACCGCACCACGCCCACCCAAAACAGCGCCGCTCCCGGAACGCCGGCGGCCCCTTTAAACTCGCGGGAGACGACGTCCCTGTCCTCCATAGCTTTAGCGAAGGAGGAAGGAGGCTCTGAATGAGGGTCTTCCCGCCCCTTCGACCAACCATCCCCATAATGTCACCACGCGACCCTTTGCCCTCTTGGCGACCTGCCGTAACCGCAGCGATAAAATCTGCATCCATCTGCGGTCGAAATTTTCCGCTTGGCCGCCTTCCACTTTTCCCTGTCTGCCCATCTGCGGCTTCAATGGCATCATTCCGGCTAAAGTTTGGGCGAAAATCACCGCAATAATCCTTGCCAACCGCCGCTTTGGGTGCAAACCCCCAAAATCGGCCCAGCGAACCGGAACCATGAAAATCATCTGTCCGTCATGCGGCAGGGAGAATGACTATTCCCCGGCCGTGGGCTGCCTCCTCAAATGCCGCCACTGCGCCGACTGGTTTGCCGAACCCACGCCGCTCCAATCCCAGTTGGTGCCCTGCCCGTTTTGCGCCCAGGACATCACTCCCGGGGCGCCCACCTGTCCCTGTTGCAGCCATCCCCTGCCGGCCCAACCCGCCGTCCCGCCCCGCCGCGAACGGTTGGCCGGCAAAATCATCATGGGCCTGCTGTTCCTCACCCTCGGAATCTGGATTCTATTCACCGCCTGGCGCGCCTATAAAGCCGACCAACACCCCACCGACAACCTCGAACGCCAGGCCCTGGACCTGAACCGGCGGTGACCCGCTTTACGCCGTTGGAAACTTGCGATGGCATCAGTTCCCGGTCTTCCGGTCTGTAAGTCGCTCCGCGAGGGCCAAACCCGAGGCGGAAAACTTATGATCGTATTGGCTGGTTTAACCTTGTTTCTGGGGGGATTTAGCCTGGTTTGAACCTGGTTTGAACCTGGTTTGGCTGGTCCCGGCGGGGGGCGGTGACCGCAGGGGCTCAGGGTCTTGAAAGGCTTGACTGGGCTTGACCGACCTTGACCTGCTTTGGGGTCTTGGGTTTCGGGTCTCGGTTCTCGGTTCTGGGGTGCTTCGCGACAGGCACAGGCTTGACTGGCTTTGACTGACCTTGACCAGGTCGGACGGGGGGCCGGGCTGAAACCGGCGAACCGGAAGACCAAAGCGGAAGGCGGCAACGGGGGAAATCCACCACAAAGGCACAGAGGCACAGAGCGGGGACGCCCTGCGGGTGCTGATTGAGGAAGAAACTCCTTCGCAAGTGGATGGTTTCAGGTTGGGTGGCTCTGGCACCCCTGCCCGGAGTGCAGTCCGTTTCCGGGCGAGATCCGGGGGGCTCGCTGGCGCTCGACCCCCGGCTACTTTCTGGCAACCCTTCCGCCTCCGCCAAGGCTACGGCGGACCGGCCGGGTTGCGGAACTGGCTGCCAGGCAATCACTTCCAGCAGGAGTTTCTTAAGAGCGGGATGCGAGACAGCAGTCTGGGAAGTCTGCGGTACTTGGGATCCGGTTGGTGGAAACCGGGGGTGGCAGGATGCGCCCGCCAGCCGACCAGGCCCCGATTTTGAATTTCCCTTCCGGGGCGTTTTATGTCATCATTGATGGCAAAATGGGATTGGATGAGCATGTCCAATTGATTGTCAGGCAGATCGAGGAACGGGTGGTCCAAAAGCTGAAACAACAGGCCGGGGCGCACGGGGTTTCAATGGAAGAGGAACACCGCGCATCCTGCGGGCGTCGTTGCTGGGCAGTCCCCCTCGATCTCCCAGAACATCCCGGGCCTTTGATGTTTCGCATGCCCGCCGTTTCGTCAGTGTGTCAGACCAGCCAAGTCCAGCTGGCGGGCGGAAGGCCGAAGTCCAGAACTCGATTGCCAATCCCGCCGGGCCTGTGCTAGATTGACAACGCCGTGCAAGTCACCGTTGAAATGCCCGACCAAGTTGCCCGCCAATGGGGAGATACCCCGGATACGGTTGGCCGTCACGTTTTGGAGGGTGCGGCCGTTGAAGGTTATCGCGCGGGACGCCTTTCCCAGCGACAGGTGGGCGCGATGCTGGGCCTCGATTATTGGCAAACCGAAGCCTTTTTGAACCAGTGCGCCGTGCCACTGAATTATTCCCCCGCCGATCTCTCCGCTGACAGCGCCACGTTGGAAAAAATTCTTTCCGGATCGTGAGCGTGGTGGTCGCTGACACTTCACCCTTGCACTACCTGATTTTGTGCACACGGAAAACGTGTTGGCCCGGTTGTTCCGCCAGGTGGTGATTCCGCCAACGGTGTTCCGCGAGATGCAGCAACCAAACACGCCGCCCCTCGTGCGTCAGTGGGCATCCGCACTGCCGTCCTGGATTACCGTGCAAACGCCCAAGGTGCTCACTCTGGCAATCGATATTGATGCCGGTGAGAGGTAGGCCATCTGTCTTGCCCAAGAAATCCATGCCGATGCGGTGTTGATGGATGACCGTACCGGGCGCAACGCCGCAAGGCAATGCGGCCTGGCCGTGGTTGGCACCATTGGCCTGCTGGAACAAGCGGCCATCCGCAGACTGATTGAATTGCCAACGGTACTGGCCAGATTGCGCCAGACCAATGCCCGGCTGGACCCCGAACTCATTCAAGCAGCCCTTGCCCGCAACCAGGCCCGGCGGCAGAGCCGATAACCGGCCCTGCGTCTGGCAATGACTTTTCTCCTTCCCCGCCCCCCTCGTCAACTGTTTGTAACCCGAATGTCACGGTGCTGACATTGCCAGGTTTCCCCCCCTGAGTCAGACTGGATTATTGGTTTAACGCCAAGCATCCAGTGACCGCTTACAGCACACATCAGGAGTCCGGGCCGGCGGGCTTGGGGAAACCGTTCATCGAATGGGCGGATCTCTGGTGGCGTCCGTTGCCGGACATGGCCGGCCAGCCGGGGCGGCGGTTTTGCTGCCGCGCCCTCGCCACGGTGGGCCGGTCCTGGCTGAAGGCGGCTCCGGGTTGGGACCAGGTGCAACCCGCCCATGATCCGTTCATTTTCGCGTCCAACCACAGCACCCGGCTGGAGGCGCTGCTGCTGCCCGCGCTGCTGGCCCTGCACCGCCGGGGGCGGCAGGTGCATTTCCTGGCGGATTGGAATTATCTGCTCTGGCCGCTGTTGGGTTCGTTGATGCGCATGAACGACCCCGTCATCGTCACCCGCAAGCCGGCCCGGCCGCATTTTCTAAACATATTCAAACCCTGGTTTAAGACGACGGAATCACCCTACCGCCAGGCGCACCGCCGGTTGCTGGCCGGTGAATCCCTGGGCATTTTTCCCGAAGGCACCGTCAACCGCCGGCCGGACCGCCTGCTGCGCGGCCACAGCGGCGTGGCGCGGCTCTCCTTGGAGACGGGGGCGGCCATCGTGCCCGCCGGCCTGCAATTCGCCGGCCCGCCCTCCCGGTTTCTGCATTTGGACGCGATGATCGTGCGCGTGGGCCGGCCATTGCGGCCGGTCCCGGATTACATCGGGTCCACCGCCCCCGCCGCCGCCGTGCGGGAATGGCACGCCTGCACGATGCGGGCGATTGCTGATTTATCCGGAAAAACGTGGCCGCCACCCAACCCCAGGAACAACCATGCCCCCGCTCATCCAAGTCTTGCGAATTGAAAACGAAACCCACCGGCAAATGGCGCTCGAAGTCATGCGCGCCATTTACCGCGACGAAAAAAACTGGGTGCAGGCGGATGAAAAACTGGTCGCCGCCGGGGAGATCAGCGATCCCTGCATCTCCTGGTTTGTCGTCACGAGTGACGGGCGGCCCGCCGGCGTGTTGCGGGTGCTCTATGAACCGCCGCTGGACCTTTACCAGACTTACGGCCTGAAATTTGTGGACGAGGGAACCGATTTGGAGGCGCTGCTGCGCCGGAGCCGCATCGCGGAGATCGGGCGCTTTGCCGTGCTGCCCGAGCATCGCCGCAGCGTGCTCGTGGCCGTGGCGTTGATGCGCGCCGCCGCGCGCGAGACCGTGCAACGCAACTTCACCCATTACATCACCGATGTGTTTGAAGGGGAAAAGCACAGTCCCTATGAATTCCACACGCGCGTGATGGGCTTCCGCATGATCGCCACCCACGCCACCGGCGAACTCAACTGTCCGAACCGCCGGCTGACCATGCTGTTGGACATCCAGTCCGCCTACCATCGGCTGCGCCGGGAAAAAAGCTGGGCCTTCCGGTATTTAACCGAGGGTTGGGAACCCCGTCTGCATGAGCGGATGATGGAAACGGTTCCGGCACCCGTGCCGCAAGCCGTTGCGCTTTAACCGGCGGGGGCCCTGGCTGCAGGGCTGTAAGCCCGCCATGTTTAAGCCTAAACCTCAAACACAAACAGCTTCGGATCAAATCGGAGCCTGGGTCCGTAAACCCCCGCCGGATCCTCTTTCCCCACGGAAATGATCATCACCACCGTGGCCGCCCGCCCCAGTCCCAGAATCTTTTTAACCCGCACCTCGTCGAATCCCTCCATGGGACAAGTCGAGTACCCTTGCGCCGTGATCGCCAGCATGAAATTCTCGCAGCCCAGTGCGACCGTTTTGCTGAGGACCGCTTTCACTTTGCCCGTCGAGAAGGGACCTCGGGGAACCGGACGAAACCAGCCCACCAGCGGAAACACGATGGACTTTAGCAAGCCGAGGGAACCCAGCCACCCGTGGGCATAAAACAAGGGCACGATTTTTTTATAATAGTCCAATTGCGGTTTCGGCGGATTCCCCCGCTGCTTCAGCGCCTCCAAGATGAGTTCCCGGTTGCGCCGCCAGGTGTCGGCACGCGCCACAAACACCACCAATTCCGCTGCCGTCCCCGCCGGCGTTTGATTGAAACAGGCCGTGACCAGTTGCGCCCTTTTTTCCGGGCTGGTCACCCAATACATTTCCCATGGCTGCAGATTGGAGCTGTTCGGCGCCAGTTGGGCCGCTTGCAACGCTTTTTCAATCACCCCCCGTGGCACCGGCTCCGGCTGATATTTCCGCACTGAACGTCGGGTCTCAATCGCCTCAAATAAATTCATATGCATCTTCCTTCGGCCAAATGATGGACTTCGGCTAAAAAATGTCGACAGCCAATCCGCCAAACTGGTTCGGCCTTTGGCACCCATGGACCCTTTTCCTGCGGGAGGGCGGGCTTGAAGTTTGGAATTTGAATTTTGGCGTTTGAAATTTGAACTTTCCCGTCACGCTTTCTCCTTGCCCACGCTTGTCATCCTCACCCAGACTGCCCGCATGACAGCCTTGGGTCGTGATCCAGCCGGTGTGGTGATGGTGGAACCCCATCCGCTCTTGCGCTATGGCTGGCGCCGGGCGTTGGAGTCGCAAACCCGGTTGGCCTGGCGCGGGGAATTTTCCACGGGAACGGAGGCCATCAGCCGCGTGGCGGAATTGCGCCCTGATTTGGTCGTCATGGAAATGCATTTGCCCGACCTGCCCGGGCCCACCGTCATCCGGCAAATACTGGCAGGCGCACCGGGTGCCAAAATCCTGATCTTTTCCGGCGATGGCGCCCCGCCACTGGTGGACGCAGCGTTACAGGCCGGCGCCAGCGGGTATGTTTTGAAACAAAGCCCGCTCGAGGAACTGGGGCGCGCCGCCGAATGGGTGCTGGCTGGCAGACCCTTCCTCAGCCCGGAACTCGGGAGCAGTCTCGTTGAACAGCATCAAAAATCCCTGACCGGCGCGACCGGTTCGCCCCCACCGGGATTGACCGAGCGGGAGAAAAACCTGTTGCGGCTGGTGGCCGGCGGCCTGCGCAACAAAGAAATCGCCGCCGAACTAAAACTCCGCGTCAACTCCATTGAAACCTATCGGGTGCGGCTGATGAAAAAGACCGGCTGTGCCAGCACCGCGCAACTGGTGCTCTACGCCATCCGCAGCGGTTACATCCCCTGCCCGCGAATGAGTGACGAGACCCTCACCTGCCCCGCCGGCACCCAGGGCGGCTGCACCCGGCCGGCGGCTTGAACACGGCGGTGGATTTTCGCTCTGGCCCGGCAGGACTGTCACCAGCAGGACTGATTGGTGAAGCGCATGAAATGGATGACGCGTTATGCCATCGAAACGGGTGTCATCGCCAGGAGTGCCAGTTGATTATTGTTTAGGGTTGCGATTGCAACCGAGGAGCAGGTTTGTCGTCTGGGTCCCCGCGTTTATTAAATTACTATGGCACCCCCATGAGCGTCCAGGCGGGGAACAGTTTGTCCCCGTAAATTGCCCTGTCTTCATTCTAAACACAGTCGCGACGGAGGAAGGGCGGAGCGGGTGCAGGGTGCGGGTGGGGTGAATTTCGGTCGTCCCGGTCGGGACTTGGGGCCTGCTGAATGTCCCCTGGCGTTGAAACGCCAGGCCATTTTCGGATTGTCCCTGCCGGGACGATGTCGTGGGGCGTCAAGTGAGTCAGGTTACTTTACATACAATGTATGGTTTTATGACAATCAAGGCGCGCGGGAATAGGCCGATGCATACATTGCGGCATTATTATAAGCCTATGTTAAATCCTGATGACTTCAAACTGGCCATCCAAGCCGTTGACGCCCTGGGGGCCACACCGGCGGTGTTGGTCAAGGTGGCGGAGCTGGCCCAAGACCCCAACTCCGAACTCGATGACATCTGTGAGTTGTTGCGGAATGACGGACCGCTCGCGGCGGACATCATCCGTATCAGCAACAGCCCCTACTATGCGCCGGCGGAGCTGCACAGTAATTTGAGTTCCGCCGTCAACCAGATTGGGATGCGGGAAGTGATCCGCGTGGTGAATCTGAGTTTGGCGCAGCGGCTCTTTGCGCGTGACCTGCCCGGTTACGGCGTCTTTGCCCAGGACTACTGGCGCGATTCCATCGCCTCCGCCCTGGTCATGGAGGCACTGGCCAAAGCGGCCGGGCTGAATTCCGAAGATGCCTACACCATCGGCATCCTGCACGCCCTCGGACGCGTGCTCATCAACGACGTGCTGGAAGATCAGGGCTTCTCCATCTATTGGGACGGTCATCACCGGATCGAGGATTGGGAACGGGGTTCAGTGGGCTTTGACTACGCGGAAGCGGGGGCCATGCTGTTGGAACACTGGCGTTTTCCGGTCCCGATGTGCGAGATCATCCGCTGGCAGCTTTATCCCGACCGGATCGTGGAACCCGTCTCGCTGTTGAGCGCGTTGCAGTTTACGGAGCGTTTACTGGCGGTGACTGGAACGGATTTTGAAACCGAGGACTGGCAACTGCCCGAGACGGACCCCTATGTCCGGGCGACGGGACTGACGCGGCCAGTGCTGGGTCAATTCGTGGCCACCTGCCGCGAAGAATTTCAGCGCATCCTGAAGTCTGTGGCCTGAGGTGCCAGGGTCAATTCAAAACCGTCCGGAGCGATTCAAAACCGCAGTCTGTGCCCGGCGGCTCAGAACAAATTGTTGGCCATGATGCCGAGGACGCTCAGCGGGCCCTGATCCTCGAGACCGTCGGCGGCTTTGTCCAGCTTCTGGAGCGAGAGCTTCGCATTCTTGAGAAAATCCTCGTCGTTGACGAGTTTGCCGACGGAGCCCTGGCCATGATTGACCTTGAACAGGATTTGGCTGAGGTTGGTCATGGAGGCGGTGGTGGAAGTATAAAGGGTGTCATCGGTCAGCAATTTGCCGAGGGTGCCCTGGCCGGCGCGGGTGTTATCCACCATCTGCCTGGCCGAAACCACCATGTCCTGCACATTGGTGAGGGTGTCCTGAAGGTTGGTGACGGTGCCCATGGCGGAGTTATAGAGGGAATCGTCATAGATGAGCTTGCCGATGGTGCCCTGGCCGGCGGCGACCTGGCTGGAGACGTTTTTAATGTTGGCGATGGTGGCGGTGAGCGGCTCGCGGTTTTGTTTGAAGAAGTCAGTGAGGGGGCCGAGGATGTTGTCAATTTTATCGCCGGAGAAGCTGCCGGCGACCTTGGCGATGCCGGAGGCGGCGTTGTCGAGCTTGGCCATGATGGCGCTCAGGTCGGGTTGTTCGGCGGTGGCGAGCACGGCGCCGTCCACGGCGCGGGGGGCGGCGGCGGAGCCGAAATCCACGGCGACGAAATTCTGGCCCATGAGGCCGGTGAATTTGATGATGGCCTGGCTGTCGGTTTTGACGGCGACCTCGGGGTGAAGTTTCATGGTGACGAGGACTTTTTGGTCGGTGAGGGCGATTTTCTCGACGCGGCCGATTTCGACGCCGGCCATTTTGACGAGGTCGCCCACCTTCAAATCCTGGACGGTGTCGAACTGGGCGCTGACGTGGTAGCCGCCGCGGAAGAGGTCAATGCCGCCGAGGGTTTCGACGATGATCCAAATGGCGAAGATGACGAGGACGACGAACAAGCCCAGATTGGTTTCGAGGGAGTTTTTCATAAGCTGTGGTGGTTGGAGTCGCGTTTGAAATCGGCGTTCAAGAAATTTTGCACGAGGGCCAGGCCGGATTTTTTGATTTCCGCCGGGGTGCCGATGGTGATGATGCGGCCTTCGTTCATGACGGCGATGCGGTCAGCAACGCCAAAGGCAAGGCTGCGGTCATGGGTGACGATCAGGGAGGTGACGCGGGTGCGCTGGTTTAGTTTCCAAATTTCTTCACTGATGAGAACCGATGAGAGCGGGTCGAGTTCGCTGGTGGGTTCATCGTAGAGAATCAACTGGGGTTCAATGACGAGGGCGCGGGCGATGGCGGCGCGCTTTTTCATGCCGCCGGAGAGTTCATCGGGGGTTTTGTCCACGGCGTCGCCCAGGCCCACGTCGGTGAGTTTTTCGCTGACGATGCGCGCGATTTCGGCGGGGGTTTTGAGGCGGTGCTCGGTCAAATAGAGGCCGACGTTTTCGCCGACGGTGAGGGAATTGAGCAGGGCGCCGGACTGGAAGACGAGGGCCAGGCGGTATTTGGCGGCGATTTCCGGGGTCTGGATGGACTGGCCGTTGACGAGGATTTCGCCGGCATCGGGGGGTTCCAGGCCGATGAGGTGTTTGAGGAGGACGCTTTTGCCGCTGCCGCTGGGGCCCATGATGACAAAGATTTCGCCGGGCTGAACCTCGAAGGCGAGGTCGTGCAGGACGGCCTGGCCGTCAAAGCTTTTGCACAACCCGCGGACTTGGAGGTTGACGCCGTAGGGGATGGGGGCGGGCGGGTTCATCAATGCAGCAGGATGCGGGTGAGGATGTAATCAAACACCACGATGAGGATGATGGAGTTGACGACGGCCTTGGTGACGGAGCGGCCGATGCCGCGCGGACCGCCGATGGTAATGAGGCCCTGATGACAGGAGACGGAGCCGATGATGAGGGCGAAACAAAAGCTTTTGAAGAGGCCATTGGCGACGTCGCCGGGCAGGACCATGCTGCGGAGGTCGGCATAGAAGACCTGGTAGGGGATCTCCATGTGGCTGTTGAGTTCGGCGACGGTGGCGCCGCCGAACCAGCCGACGAGGATGGCAAACACGACGAGCATGGGCAGCGCCAGGGCCATGGCCAGAATGCGGGGCAGGACGAGGTAATGAATGGGGTTGATGTTCATGGTGCGCAGGGCGTCAATCTCCTGATAGACGCTCATGGAGCCGATTTCGGCGGCCATGGCGGAGCCGATGCGGCCGGCAATGAGGATGGCCATCATGACGGGGGCGAGTTCCTTGGCCAGGGCGATGCCGACGATGCCGCCCACGGCGCTGGGCAGGCCTTTTTCGACCAGGACGGGACCGGTTTGCAGGGCGAGCACGCCGCCGATGAAAAACGAAAGGACGCAAACCATGAGGAGGCTGGCGTTGCCGATTTCGAAGAACTGGTCAAAAACCTTTTGGCGCTGCCGCCAGGCCAGGGGCAGGGCGCGCAGGGTGCGCCAAAAGAGCAGGACGATCTGACCGATGTTGGCAAAGAAGCGGGGGCGCGGGTTCATATCATTTTTCAAACGATTTCACCGGCCTGCGCCAATCGAATACCGGACCGTAAAAGCAGCGAAGCTGATTTGTTTCACCCTGCCGACGATACTGGAAAAGGCCGAAGAGGAGCGAGCATTTTTTGGCGGCGGGCCGGGTCTCCCGCCGGTAAAGGTTCCAGAGCAGCGAGCGGCTCTGGCAGCCGTTGGTGGCGTTGTCTTCCGCGCGCCAGAGGGACCAGAGGGGGGACCAGTTGCGTTCGAGGCCGGGTTGATCGGGCAGGGCGGGTTCCACGGGGGCGAGGATTTGCAGGCGCCGGCTCCCCTGGGCGTCCTGGTGCCAGGTGAAAAAGGGCCACATGTCCACGCGCCGGGTTTGGGCGCCGGTCAGGGTGTTTTTCTGGACGGTGTTTTCATACAGGTAAAACAGGACCCGGGTGCGGTCGGATTGGAGGGGGTCCACATGGTAACCGCGGTATTGATAGAGGGGCCAGAGCCAGGAGTCGCTCTCCTGCCGGGCGTCACGCGACCGGCTGAACAACGGCCACACGCGGTCGGTGTGCTTGCCTTCCCCCCGGGTGAAAATGACCAAGGGCCAGGGCCCCTGCCATTCGTGGTAGTGTTTTTCCCGGTCGTCAATCCAACTGAAAAACGGCCAGATGACGGTGGTGGAATCGCGTTGGGGCGAACGCAAGCCGGCGTAGAGGGGAATCACGCCGAGGGAGGTTTCGGGATTCGCCGTCCCCACGCCTTCCTGGTTGTGGTAATAAACGGGCCAGAGGGCGAACGATTCATCGTGGCCGGGCACCAGGGAGACATCGCCAAAACCATTGGTGGCGCTGGTGATGTCTTTGTGTTCGGCGCCCAGGAGCGGCCACAATTGCCAGCCTTCCAGGTGATCCCCGTGGCGGAGGTGGAAAAACGGATACAGGTAATTGTCGGTGACGACCCCCTTTTTTCGGGATTCGCTGTATAAGGGGAACATCACAAAGGAGACATCATTCAACATCAGCCGGTTTTTGATGTGCCCGTAAAATGGCAGGATGGCGGTGTAATTGTCGTTGGTATTGGCGGAACGCTGCCGGAAATAGAGCGGATAAATGGTGAAGCGTTTCGCCTCGCCGCCCGTCGGGTTGGCCCCGCCCGCAATACTGAACACTTGCAGAAGCTGCCACCGGTATTCCCGGCCGTGCCGGCCATAGGTCAGCAGGGGATAAAGGAAATCATCCTCCCGGGATTCGACGGCGGGGTCGGTGCAACGGGAATAAAACGGCGGCCAGGCCTGGGTGACCTCGGTTCCCAGTTGTTGCCGGTAATAAAGCGGGCCGGCCATTTCGGTGCGGGTGCCTTCGTCGAGGGTCAGGTCAAAAGTTTGAACGGCCGGACCGGCCGGGGGCATGGCCCGGGCCATGCGCAGCGGGAAAACCCCGCACGTTAACGCCGCAATGGCCAGCCAGCGGGCGGCGAGGGCGGCTTTTGACCGGGCCGGACGACTTTTCCGGGTTTCAAAAATGTTAAAAAGGTGATTCAATCGTTAACGTTATTTATTCGACGTATTCGGGTTAAAAGCCATAATTTGGTCAAAAATTAACATAAAGTTTGACATTTCAGCATTTTCATCCATTATTAGGTTGATTGAGGTTTTTCACCTCGGTTCCTCCTGAACCCGGTGCCGGTATTGTCCTGCCGGTACCGGGTTTATCGATTAAAGACCAGCGTTTTCCCAGTAAACCCAGCAAAGCCGGCAGGAACGTCAAGCCGGCCAGCATGCACAGGGCAATCCCCGAGGCCATGATCAAGCCCAGACTGTGAATACCACGATGTTGGGCGAGAATCAAGCTGCCAAAGCCGGCGATGGCGGTCAGCCCGGACACCAGCACGGCTTTGCCGGTGCTGCGCGAGAGGATGCCCGGGGTCCGCTCCTCGGCATAACGGTTCAAGATGTGGATGCCGTTGGTGACGCCGATGCCAATGACCAGGGGCAGGGTCATGATGTTGGCCGGATTGAAGGGGACGCCCAGCCAGCCCATGAGTCCCGCCAGCCAGAGGGTGCCGATCCCCACGGGAATCAGGGACAAGAGCACCGCCCCCACGCTGTGGAAATGCAGCAGCACCAGGATGACAATGGCGATGAGCGAATAGACGGCGGCCCGCTCATAGCTGTCCTTGAGCAGGGAGGTGTATTCGTATAACTGCACCGGGGTGCCGGTCACGTTGGGGTCCACACTGCGGAGATCGGTGATGAATTTTTCCTGATACTGGCGCTGCCAGACGTCGGCCTTGGGATAAATTTGCAGCAGGAATTTCCCGCCGTTCCCCACGAAGCGGTCCCGCAGGGCGGCCGGCAGATCCGCCACGGACAACGGGGCGCGGTCGTCCTGGTTTTGCAGGGCTTGAAACGTGTCGCGGAGATCGTTAAACAGGGCCAACTGGTATTGGGCCAGCTTCTCGGCGTGAACGGCCAGCACGATGGCATCGCCGCTGAGCATGGTGGACCGCAATTCCTGGATGGCCTGCTGGAGCGAACTTAATTGCCGGGTTAATTCGGGGTCGTGGTCCCCCACCTCCGCCCGGGCCGCGCCGAGATAACCGTAGAGGGAATAGAGGGTGCGGCTCAGGTCGCTGAGCTCGACGGGTTTTGCATCGGGCGGCGGGAAATTCAGGGGGGCCACCACTTGTTTGATTTGGTGGATGAGCTGCCGTTGGTCGGTCTGATCCCGGCTCAAGTAGCCGGCGATGGACTCGACATCGGCCACGGTGTTGGTGAGGGCCCGGAATTTTTTCTCGAGCGCCACGGCCTGCGGGAGCGAATCGGCGATGACCGCGCCGAAGAGCACGGATTTGTCGGCGGAGTGGATGAGCTTTTCTTCAAACACCACGGCGGGCAGGCCGGCGCTTTGCATGTCGAGCAGGTTGTAATCAAAGAAGACTTTGGGCAGTTGCGTGGCCGCCAGGGAACAGGTGATGACGATCAGGAGGGTGACCAGCAGGGGGCGCTGCAGCCAGAGGTTTTCAATGCGGGCGCGCGCCGCCGCCGCCGTTGACGGGGGCAAATGGTCCAGTGCATTTTGCCGGCCGTGCAGGAGCATCACCGGCAGCAGGGTCATCATGGGGATGAAGCAGACCAGCAGACCGCCGCCGCAGATGATGCCCATTTCCTGGATGCCCTTGAAATCGGTGAACCACATGGCGATGAACGCGCCCGCCGTGGTCAGCGCGCCGGTGAGGATGCCCTGACCGGTATAGACCATCGCCCGGGTCAGCGCCTGTTCGCCGGTCTTGCCCAGGCGCAGTTCTTCTTCGTAGCGGGTGACCAGATGCACGCCGTAGTCAATCGCCAGGCCGATCAGAATGGGCACAAACGTGATGGTCAAAATGTTCAGGTGGCCCACCGTCAGGGTGGCAAAGGCGAGGGTGTAAGCCAGGCCGACCACGAGGCAGAGCGTGGCCTTCACCGGCCGGCCGGTCTCGTTGTAGCCGTAGATGAAAATCAACGCGCATAGAAACAGGGAAACCACGCTGGCGACGGTGGTGTCTTTTTGGGACTGGGCCATTTCGTCCTGTTCGAGCACGGGCTCGCCGGTGAGGCCGACGTTCAAGCCGGGGACTTCGTCGCGGGTGACGGCCACCAATTCGCGGAACCGTTTGACGGCGGCTTCGTTCAGGTCATCGGTGGGGGCATGGGCGGTGACCAGGAAAATGGTGCCCTGGGCGAAGGTGATATACGTGGCGCGCCGCGCCGCCTCGCTGTTGTCAAAGAGGGCGGTGACGCCGGGCGAGAGCGGGGGGCCGGGTTGAACCAGGCTGTCCTCCGCCTGGGTCACGATGCGCTCGAGGGCGGGCAGGGCGCCAATGAGGGAATCCGTCTGGGTGCTTTCCTCGCGCGGGGCCGTGCGGAATTCGGTATTCACGAGGTCGAACAGGGAAACGAGGTTCGTGGCCTGGGTGAATTGATGGATGAAGGGCCGGAAGACTTCGAGTTTGTGCAGCAACTCCTCCAGATCACTTTGGGAGATTTCATCGGGATACGCATCCTCCAGGAGCCACCGGTTGAGGAGGGCCAGCTTTTCACCGGTGGGCGCGGCCGCGAGTAATTTCTGGGTTTTGGGCCGCAGCGTGACGCCGCTGAACCGGGCGGCATCGTAGAGGCTGGGGCCGCTGACGATCCGGTTCAAATCGTTCGTCAAGAGCGTGACCAGCGGGGTCAAATTCGTCCGGGTCACCCGGGCTTCGGCCAGCGCCTGCCGGGTGGCGGGCGACAATTGTTCCCGGAGCCAGCGGGTGACGCCGTCGGCGGTCGTTGGGAGGGGGTGCAGCGGTGCGGAACCGGCTTCCCCGGGCGGGGATAACCGGTCAATGAAGGCGGGCAGGTTTTTAAAATCGCCCGCCTCAAAATCGGGGGTTTGTTCGGGTACAAACATCAGGGCTTTGGAGCCCATCATTTTCAAGTCGCCCTTGTAGAAAACATCGGTGAAGAGGTTGGTCTCGGCCTCGAGGCGGGCACCGAGGCGCTCCACAAACTCGCGGTTCTTCTCGGGGTTCTCGCTTTCGACCACCACCACGAGATCATCCTGCTGGGGGAAGGCCTTTTTAAATTCCAGGAAGTTGTGCTGGTATTTTTTATTGGACCCCACCAGGTCGTCGCGGTTGGTGTCGAACTCCAGCCAGCCATAGGGTTTGGGCAGGGCGTAGAACACGCAGACCACAAACAGCAGGATCTGCGGCAGGACCAGCCAGCGGGGATGACGACAGGCCGCCGCCGCCAATTTGGCCAGCAGCCGCCCCATCAGGGAATCTGGGCTGAGCGCCTTCATGCCGGGGGCTCCGCCAGCCGGAGGGGACGGTGGTTGGGGTTGAGGCGGTTTGGCACTGGATCCATGTTTCGCGTTTGGCTTCCCTGGTTGAACCGCCGGCGACGACCGGGCGGGTTTCCCTGCGCCGGCTTCATGCGGCTTGCACAAAGACCGCCGTGCCGTAACACAACACCTCGGTGATGCCCGGGGCGATTTCCGTGGCGTCGTAACGGACGCCGACGACGGCGTTGGCCCCGAGTTCACCGGCATGGGTGAGCATGAGGTCAAAGGCGTCCCCGCGGGCGCGTTCGCAAAGGTTCGTATAGAGCGAGATGTTGCCGCCAAAGACGGCTTGCAGGCTCGCCCCGAAATTGCCAATGATGGACCGTGACCGCACAATGATGCCCCGGACGACGCCAAAAGACTTGGTCACCCGATATCCGGGCAATTCGAACGTCGTGGTGGTCAACGGATGTGTCAAACTCATAACGGGAAGATTAAACACGAACGCGCCCCTGCGTAAAAGCCAAAAGTTCCCCGCCGGTGTGGCAGGGCGCATCCTGAAACTGCCCCCGGGGCGCGGGACCGCGCTCCCACCGGTTTGCAACCGGGGGCAAGTGTCGAGATACGCCGGTGTGGCGGCGGATGTCCCGCCCGGCGGAACCAACCGCTCGAAGGTCCATCCATGATCGAGCCTACACCGCCGGCGACCCTGACCGGCTGCGCTTGCCCAGCCGAATTTCGGCCCGCCAACCCGGACCCCGCCAAACCTTCATCCACCCCCCGCGGTGGTTTTCACTTTTTTACCAGCGGGTTGCGGGTTTTGAGTTTCGGGAACCGCGAGAAATCGCGGTCGGCGGTCCAGAGTTCGCGCACGCCATGGTGCAGGCAGAGGGCGGCAATGCGGGCGTCATGAATGCGCGGGCCGGACAATTTGGCGGCCAGCGCCAGTTCGCGCAGTGTTTCATAATAACCGGGGCTTTCGGCGAGGAGATGCAACTGCGGCGAGCCAAACAACTGTTCCAAAAAACCCAGGGCTTCGGACAACGTGGAGGCCGGTTGGTAAATGCCGGGATGGGTTGAAATACTGATGAACTCATGAACGCATGGCCAGGGCAACGCCCACGCGGAGGTTCCCTCCAACACCGGACGCAAAGCGGCGAGGGCCGCCTCATGGAGCGGGGCGTTGCCACGATGCGCGAAGACGAGCAGGTGGGTGTCAATGGCGATCATGCGCCATGTCCCCGGTAGATTTCGTCGCGAAACTTTTCCCACGGGGCGGCTTTAAACCCGGCGGTCAATCCGCCGCTTTGAACCACCAGCGGTTTCCATTTCCATTGGGTGGGTTTGGTCTGCCTGGCCTCAAGCACCATCCGCAAGCCCTGTTCGGTCAGGGCGCGAAAGGTGGTTTTCTCGCGGCGGGCGGTCCGCTGGGCGCGGGCAAACAGATCGTCGGCAATTTCAATGGTCGTCTTCATAATATGGCCACCCATATTCGCACGGGTGGGTGGCCATCGCAAGCGGGAGATTTCCGGCCCGCCATCTCGGTGAGGCCGGTCGCGCATTCAGGGAAACTCCTCCCATTTTCCTGCCGGTATGCGAGTTTCTTGCCCTTGGATTCCGCCAACTCGAACCCCGCCAAACCTTCATTAACCGCCATCGGTGTGGCACCGGGTGCGAAAAAACGAACCCAACCATGACCCCTTCGAGGTAAACATGGTCTGTGCGGTTAACCGGACCCATTCGGCAATAAATTGTGCCTTTGGATCGGCCGGAATTTGTTCGAGGATTTCCCTGGGAATCATTTTTTCCGGGGTTGGCGTTTCAGGGTTTGCATCGCGGCGAGAGCGTCGCGCAGCACGGGAATGGTCAGTTTGTCCTTGGCGCGGTTCGCGGCGATTTTGCTGGCGAGAATCCGTTCCAGTGCCAGCACCTTGAGCTTTTGACCACCCAGGGGGACTTCCACACAGTTTTCGAGTTCGTCGGCAAAGGTTCCCAAGCCGTCCATGCGCAGGACAATGTCAAAGAGTTCGGCCCCCTCACCCGCAAACATCGGTGGATTAAAATTGCCGGGCGGTACATAGGCGGCGCCGACTTCCTGCAAAGCGCGGGAGATGCTTGGATCACCAAGGCGCTCAAACCAAAGGTCAACATCCTGAGTGACGACGGGCGCGCCTTGCAGCGTGGCGGCGGACAGTCCGACCACCATGAACCGCACCTTGCGTTTCAGCAAAATGTGCAGCAGGCGGAGTTCACTTTCGGAAAATGGCAGTGGCGCGGCCACGAATCAGGCTCCTTTGCAATCTTTCCAAGGGCGGTTGTTCCAGCAGGATCAGGGTGTGACGGACGTTGTCAGGATCGGCGTGCGGGTGGGCGGCCAGGACTTTTCCGACGCGCACGTCCAAACGCCGGGCCCAGCGTTGGACTTGGGCGGGGTTCCTGACTTGAGTGCTCGATTTCATTCTGACGGTGGGAATATAACCGGTTTCATAACGGTTGTCACCGGCATTTTCCAAGGGGTTATGGGTGAAGCGCGGGCTTGGGGCTTGGGGCGTGAGGCGGGGATGGGGCAGGAATGCGGGGGCGGCGCAAGAGTAAATTGCGGGGAACAGGCAAACCGTTGTCGAAAGATGCGTTGCAGGTGCCGGGGCGTAAGCCCGCACTGACAGGCCAGTTGCCCGGCCTGATAGCCGGCCTTGGCCGCCAGCGCCGGCCAATCCGCAGAGAATTGAATTTTCATGATTTTCGCATGTGTCTACCATACTAATACGGGCGAAAAACCCGGTTCTTCCAAAAAACTTCATTTTTCTGAGAATATTTTTTGGGGGGCGTGTTGCCAGAGAAGCCGGGCGCGAAGTGTTTCTGGCCAGGTTGGCGGAAAAGTGCGCCGAAACGGGCGGGCGGGTGCGGGCGCTCGGTTCCAGGGGTTGAATGTGGGTGCGACCTGACAGGCCGGAGCTGGCTGGGGGTGGTTGCCCCAGGCCTTCAGCCTGGGCTGTCACATGACGGGCTGACCGCCCTGAGGGAGGCAATGTGCGGGGACGGAGTAGCCGTAGCCGCCCGGCCGGAGTGGATTATAATGCGGCGCACTGCCGAGACGCCGCTACGGGGCGCGTGGATTGTGAATTTAAGGGGAGAGGAAGGCGAAGGGGGGGAGGTTGCGCAGGATGCCAAAGATCAAGGCGAGTACGAGCCAGGGTAACAGCCAGGAGGTTGGAATCAAGGACGCGGAGGGGAGGCGGCGCAGGTGGCGCACGCCCAGCCAGGCGGCCCGCAGGGCCAGGGCGGCCAGGGTGAGGAGGAACAGGGCGTTGTCGTGGAGCGCCACCCGCCAGCGGCCGTGCAGCAGGGCATATAATCCGCGGGTGGCCCCGCAGCCGGGACAGTTCAAGCCGGTCAGGCGGTGGAAGGTGCAGCCGGGATAAAACGGGGTCTGGGACGGGTCAAAGCAATAGACGACCAAGCCGATGCCCAGGGTGACGAGGGCGAGCAGGATGCCGGTAAAAAAGACGGGCGGGGTGCAGCCGGCCCATTTTAGTTTGGGCGGCACGGGGTTGGTGGGGGCGATGGGTGCGGGCATGGCGGGATTCAATGGAGCATCAGGAACAGGGCCAGCAGCAGGCAACCGAGGATGGACAGGATCAGCCCGAGCAGGGCCATGGCTCCGCCGCCGTAACGCTGTGGGTTTTCACTTCTTTGTATGAGGGCGATGAGGGAGAAGATCAGGCCGAGGAGGTTGAAGGGCAGACCGGCGCAGCAACAGCCGAGCGTCACGGACAGGAGGCCGCACACGAATCCGGCTTTGGCCATGGAACAGGAGGGCTCCGCGGCGGGCGGGGTGATGATGGGCGGGGCTTCGCCGGGAAAATCCCGCGCCAATTCCGGCACCAGGCCGGCGGGGGTCCAGTCCGCCGGGTCGTGAACAAACACGCGGGTGTGGCGGTTGACGCGGCGTTCGCGGATCCATTGCCGGATTTGGTCGGGCGTGGCGGGACCGTAAACCCGGCCGTCGTCACCCATGATTTTAAACATGGTGGACCAGCCTTTCGTCCCGGGGTTCGGCTTCGTCGCCGGGCCGGGTTTGAGCGTGGCGCCCGGTGCCGGGATCGGCGCACAGGCCGCGTTTGCTGGCGGCGATAAATTCCAGGAGCAGGAGGGCGCCGGGGCTGTGGAAGCGGGTTTGGGCCGCGGCCAAAGCGTTGCTGAACGCGGTGTGGCGGCGGAAGAGTTGGAGGTAGAGTTGTTTCAACTCGAGGCGCTGTTCGGTGGTGAAGCCGGCGCGCCGCAGGCCGACGCTGTTGAGGCCGCAGATGCCGTTGTAGCCGCTGGCGATGGTGAACGGGGGCAAATCTTTGCTGATGGCCGCGCCGCCCTGCATGAGGGACAACATGCCGATGCGGACAAATTGGTGCACGAGGCAGTTGCCGGAGATGAAGGCGCGGTCCTGCACGGTGACGTGGCCGCCGAGCAGGGCGCCGTTGGCCATGATGATGTGGTTCCCGAGATGGCAGTTGTGGGCGACATGGGCGCCGGCCATGAGAAAATTATGCGAGCCCACCCAGGTGTCCTCCCCGGGCTTGCTGGAACGATGCACGGTGACGTGTTCGCGGAAGACGTTGTGGTCGCCGATGCGCAGGCCGGTGGGTTCGCCGTGATATTTCAAGTCCTGCGGCGCATCGCCGATGACGGCGCCGGCATGGAACAGGTTATGGCCGCCGATGCGGGTGCGCCCGGTGATGTAGACGTGGGGGCCGACGACGCAGCCGGTCCCGAGTTCCACGCCCTCGTCAATGACGGCATAGGGTCCGACGCGGACGGACGGGTCGAGCCGGGCTTCGGGATGAATGATGGCGGTGGGGTGGATCATGGGCGCGGCGCCGGGCGGGCGGCGGTCAGCGGCGAAACGGTTTCCGGGCATGGCATGGTCATAGCGCGGTTAAACACTGCCAATAACCGGCGGGCGTGGCAAGCGCAAGCCTTGCGCAAGTCTGGTGTGGGGCGCAGGTTCCCAGTGACATCGCCGGGCACTCGCGCCGGCCACGCGCCGCCGCGCTTGAGTTGCTGGTCATGGCCCGCCGGGCTCGTTCCGGCCCCGGCTGGAATATAACGGGCTTTCAGCACTCAGCCAGGGGCAAAGGGCAAAGCGGTGGAGGGGTTTCAAAAGTTTCAGGGTGGGAACGATGAAGCGATGATTTTGCAGCGGCTGGATTTGGAATCAAGGCGGGGCGGGGGCGGGGTGGATGGCCCTGTCTGCCCGCTTGTCCCCGGTTCGCCCCCCGTTTAACCTGCCCCCGTGCCGCCGCCGCCGCAACCGCTCGACGCCTTGATCCCCGCCCACACCCGGCGGCAGGCGATGGATTGGAGTCTGGTCCTCGCCAGTCAGGGCATCGCCCATGTCATTGACCAGAACGAAGGGACGGGCTGGACGCTGGCCGTGGCGGCGGCGGACCACGCGAGCGCGCTCAACGCCATCCGGCTTTACCGCGCGGAAAACCGGCACTGGCGGTGGCGCCGACCGGTCTTCCAGCCCGGTTGGTTTTTCGACTGGGCCAGCCTGCTTTGGGTTTTGCTGGCGGTTTCATTCTATGGTTGGAGCGCGGCCGATGCCGGTCGCCGCGCCGCCGGCATGATGACGGGGACCGCGCTGGCCCGGGGCGAATGGTGGCGGTTATTCACCGCCACCTGGTTGCATGCCGATCTCGGTCATCTGCTGTCGAATGTGGGGTTTGGTTTTCTGTTCCTGGGCCTGGTCATGGGCCGTTACGGACCGGGCGTGGGTTTGCTGGCGGCGTATCTTGCCGGGGCGGGCGGCAACCTCGCCGCCGGATGGGCTTATGATGCCTCGATGCGCGGGCTCGGGGCCTCGGGGGTGGTGATGGGCGCGCTGGGTTTGCTCTCCGTGCAATCCCCCGCGCTGTTCCGGCGGCGCCATTCCCCCGGGTTCCAGCCATTGGCCCTCGGACTGATGGGCGGGATGCTGTTGTTCGTGTTTCTGGGGGTGAGCCAGGGGAGCGACGTTGTGGCCCACTTCGGTGGATTTATCACCGGCTTGGTCTTGGGCGCACTGCTGGCACTCGGGCGCCGCCACACCCGCCGGCCGGGGATAAATCTCGCCGCAGGTATCCTTTTCGCGGCGCTGGTCATTGTGCCCTGGTGGCGGGCGGTGATTCGCTCCGGGGCCGGCTTTTAATTCCGATGCGCTTTCGGGAAGGAGGCGCGGGGCTGGAGGCGCGGGGCTGGGGGCGCGGGGCTGGGGGCAGGCGGAACCTCGGCTTGGGCCCGTCACCGTTGAAGCGAGGGCGCCTGCCCCCGAAGCGGATCGCCGGGGGCAGTGACGAGCTGCGCTCTTTTGTTAAACGGGGTCTGAAATCCGCTTGCGCCGGACTTTGCGGGCAATTACCTTGTTCAACCTTGGAGAAGTTGGAGCACCATGGAAATATCAGACCTTAAAGCATTATTGATCAGCGGTAACCCGGATTTTTGGCCGAAATTAGCGGCCTTAACCGGACAGGCGCATGATTTTGAGGAACTCTTTCTGCTGTCCTCGTGGCGTAAAAAGGCCCGCGCCCGCAATCTGGCCCGGCCCGGCCCGGAAATTCCGCCCTTGAAACTGGCCCTGCTGGGCGGTTGCAGTCTGTATCCGCTCCATGAACTGCTGGCCCACCTCTGCGAAATCCAAGGCACCCCGGTGGAAGTCTGGCTGGGCGATTACGACAATTATGTCGCGGAAATCATGGATGAAACCAGCGGGCTTTATGCGTTTGCGCCCAACGTGGTCTGGTTGCTGCCGGCGGAAGGCCGCTGCCAATATTCCGGGGCCCTGACCGATCCGCGCACGGTTCAGCAGGCGGAAGCCGTTAAAACGGCGGAGTCCCTGCTGGAACTGGCCCGCCGGGTGAACACGCTGACGGGTGCGGAAGTCCTGCTCACGAATTTCCGGCTGCCGGCGCGCCATGACCTGGGGGCCTACCGTTCCCACACCCTCGGGGCCGATTGGACGTTCCGTAAATGGGTGAATTTGGAACTGGGGTTGAATGCCCCGGCCGGCGTGCGGATTTGCGATTTGGAATTTCTGGCCGCCCGCCTGGGCGGTCTGCGGGCGGCCGATCCCCGGGGCTGGTTCGAAACCAAACAACCCGGTTCGCCCGCCCTGCTCTTTGAACTCGCGCGCGAAGCCGCACACCTGATCGCCGCCCTCAAGCGCGCCCCCAAAAAAGTGCTGGTGCTGGACCTGGACAACACCCTCTGGGGCGGGGTGGTGGCGGATGACGGGTTGGAGGGTATCGAGTTGGGCGACACTTCCCCGCGCGGGGAGGCGTTCAAGGCGTTTCAGAAATACATCGCCTCGCTCAAACAGCGCGGCGTCCTCCTGGCCGTGTGCAGCAAAAATGATCATGACAAGGCGGTGGAACCGTTCGAGAAGCATCCCGAAATGGTTTTGCGCCTGACCGACATCGTTAATTTCAAGGCCAATTGGGAACCCAAATCCGAAAACATCCGGCGCATGGCCCCGGAATTAAACCTGGGGCTGGACAGTTTCGTGTTTGTGGATGACAACCCCGCCGAAATTGACATTGTCCGGCAATTCGCGCCGGAAGTGACCACGCTCCTGCTCGGCCCCGACCCGTCGGAATACGTCGCCCAGTTGCAGGACTGCCGGCTGTTTGAACCCGGCAGCATCACCGCCGAAGATGCCGAACGGACCCGCCAGTATCAGGCCGAAGCCGGCCGTCAGGCCCTCGCCGCCTCGGTCACCGACATGGATTCGTATCTGGCCTCGCTGGCGATGGAGGCGAGCATCAGTGAATTCACCGTCGTGGACGCCCCGCGCCTGTCGCAGTTGATCAACAAGAGCAACCAGTTCAACCTCACCACCCGCCGCCGCAGCGAGGCGGAGGTGCTGGCCGTCATGAACGATCCGGCGTGGGTCGGCTTTTCCGTGCGGTTGAAAGACCGGTTTGGCGATCACGGCCTGATTTCCATCGTGATTGGCCGCGCCGTGGCGGGAACCCTGGAAATTGACACGTGGCTGATGAGTTGCCGCGTGTTGAAACGACAGGTGGAGGAGACGGTCCTGAACGAACTGGTGCGGCTCGCCCGAGCCCGGGGCTGCCACCGGTTGGAAGGCCTCTATCTGCCCACCGCCAAAAACGGGATGGTGCGGGATTTCTATGGCCGCATGGGCCTGACCCTGACCGCCGAATCGGACACTCGACGAGTCTTTGAACTGACCCTGGAAAATTTCCAACCCCGCCCCACCCGGATCACCCTCACCCGCCGCGCCTATGAACCAAGCTGAAGTCATCGCCAAACTGCAAATCATCTTCGACACGGTGTTTCTCGAACCCGTCGTGCTCACCCCGGCCATCAGCGCCAAAGACGTGCCGGAATGGGATTCGCTCACCCATATCTCCCTCATGGTGGCGGTGGAGAAGGCGTTCGGCGTGCGCTTCCGCGTGGGCGAGGTGGAAACCGCCAAAAATATCGGTGAATTTGCCGACCTGATCCGCAAACGCCAGCAGGAGCCCTGAAATGCCCGCTGCCTTTGATTCCATCAAGCAAGCGGCGGCCTTTCTGCTGCTGTTGGTGTTTTTGACGGCCGCCCCGTGGCTCTCGGCGGAGCGACTGCTGCCCCGGCCCAATGAAGCCTATTCCTCGGAGAGCATCCGGTGGGAAAAATATCCGTGGGTGCAAAAATACATATACGAGGAAACGAACGACATTGACATCGCGTTCGTCGGTTCGTCGCGCATGACGTTTGATGTTGACACCCCGTATGTGCAGGCCAAGCTGGACGAGCGGCTCGGCCGCCAAACCGTGGTGCGGACCATCGGGTGGGCGTGGTCGGGTTTTGATACGCTTTAATTTTTCACCCGGGATTTGCTGGCGCACCGGCGGGTGAAAACCCTCGTGTTTTATGACGAGGGTTCGCAGGGAAAACTCATCATTCCGCAGGCGCAGGCCCCTTACTGGTTCCGTTTTGGCGACGATGCGCGGGCCTTGTCCGGTCTGCCGCTCCACGACCAGGCCGATTATTATTATGCCGCCGTGGTGGGCATGCCCCGCAACCTGCTTGAGCCGCTGATTGCCAACCTGCCCGCCGCTCCCCAGGGGAAAGGCGCGCTGGATTATGAAATGCGCCTGGGCACCATGGACGCACGCTTGGGTTATGATCCGACGGGCATCCATCCCAATCCTCATTTCATCCCTTACACCCCCCGCACCGGCGTGACCCCGGCGGACCTCCGCATCGACACCCCCGCCACTGCGTCCAGTTTTGTGTATTCCAACCAGCCGCTGCCGGCGGCGCAAATTTATTTTATCCGGCAATTGGGTGCGCTGGCCAAAAGTCATGGCTGTAATCTGGTGGAGCTGCACCTGCCCGTGTTGGCGGAAAGAAGCCTGCCGGTGATTCCCGAGACCCGCCACTGGCCGGATTTTCTGCAAACGGAGGTTTCCGTGATGGGCATTCCCCCCGCGCGCCTGTTTGCCGGCCTTTCGTTATCAGAAATCCAGCAGCTCTATTTTGACGACCTGCATTTTAATGTGAATGGGAAGCAGTATTTCACCCCGTTGATCACCCCGGCCATCCTCCAGTGTTATGAACATCCACCGACTCGTTGACCCCCTCATTTATCTGCTGGTCATACTCCTGTGCCTGGCCATCTTGCTGTTGGTCAACACGGCCCCGCCGGCCCTGATGGACGTCGGAGCGGTGTATCAGGGGTTTTAGCCGCATGGATGATTCTCCCTTATTTTTGGCGGTCGGTCTGGCGGTTTACATCCTCGTCAGCCGGTTGGTCATGCGCACCCTGACCGGCGGGCCGCGCGATGCGATCATGGCGCTGTTAAATCTCGCCGGCGTTTTCCTATTCCTCCTGCACACGCCACTAAATCCGCTGGCGCATGCGGCCCGGCAGCGCGTATGCATGAGA
>Ga0302195_10000458_pt1 | contig 31325 bp, 13 predicted proteins | sample II_Bog_N1_2_FD_198778 | JGI IMG/M metagenome (GOLD analysis project Ga0302195, IMG submission 198778) | Peat permafrost microbial communities from Stordalen Mire near Abisko, Sweden - II_Bog_N1_2 | ecosystem: Environmental > Terrestrial > Soil > Wetlands > Peat | place: Sweden: Abisko...
GCAACCACACTGCCCAGGCCGAAGAGAGTCTTGCTGCCCTGGAGCGTGAGGCGGAACGTCTCGATGCGGAAATGCGCCAGGCAGGGATTGAACTTGAAGATCTCGGCGTTCAGAAAGGCCAGTCAACCCTACGCTTTGAATCCGCCGTCGACGCCCTCAAGCGCCTTGAAGCTGAAATCGCCTCCACCCGCGAATCACTTCAAGCCCGCCGCCTTCAGGAGAACACCCAGCGCGCACAAGCCAACCAGTTGCGTGGAGAACAAGCCGCCGCATCCGGGCGTCGCAGTTCACTTGAAGCATTGATCCGCAATCACGGCTACTCCACAGACACCGTGCGGCGTCTTCTGAAGCCGGGCGCTCTCGGAGCTGGCCGCTCGGCCATCGGCACGTTGGCGGACTTCCTCGAAGTCAGCGGCGAGCATGAGGCCGTTGTCGACGAGTTCCTGCGTGAAGAGCTCAATTACATCGTCGTTGAAAGCTGGGTGGCTGCCGAAGAAGGCGTGCGCCTGCTTAAGTCCGGCACCGACGGCAGGGCAACATTCCTGGTTCACTCTCCTGAGCAGCGCGCACTCTTTGAGGACGAGCCCATTGAATCGCTCAGCGGCCCCGGCCTCACGCCGCTCAAAGATGCCATCCGCGTACTCAACGGCTTTGGCCGGACGCTTGAGTCCATCCTCCCCAAACTTGGCGACGGTTACCTTGTCGAGGACCCCGCGGAGGCGCAGCGATTGGCTGCGCACCACATCCACGCCTTCTTCCTTACGCCCGGGGGCGAATGCTTTCACAACACCACGGTGACCGGCGGCAACCCTGCCAAAGAAGGTCCGCTGGCGCTCAAGCGCGAGTTGCGTGAGACGGAAGCTCGTCTTGCCAAGCTGGCAAAGAGTCTCGCAGATGCAGACGCTGAAATCGCAGCCAACACGCGCGCCATCGAGGAACTGGCGGCGCAACTTGAGACGCGCAGCGCCGAGCGCCGCAAAGCGGAAACAGACACGGCCAACCAGGGCGCAGCACTCAAGCAGATGGAAGCCGAAGCGCAGCGCATCGAGCGCCGTCTCCAGGAGTGGGCCACGCAGGCCGCACGCAACAAAGACGCGCGCGAAGCCAAATCCGCCACCATTGCGCAAAAGCAGGAAGAGACCCAGCGTCTTGAGGCCGAGCGTTCCGCAGCCGAAGCCGCCCTTGATCAGTCCCAGGCGCAATTGGACCAGTTGCGCCAGAAGCGGGAAGGCCTGCAGCAGGAAGCCGCAGTGGTCACTGCGGAACTTGCCGGCCTTGAAGAGCGCAGGCGCGGCGCGGAGGCTGCCTTCCAGCGCATCGATCGTCTCCATTCCGACCTTGAGCGCCGCGTGTTGAGCATTTCGCAACAGTTGGCCGCTGCAAACGCTGAGCGCTTGCAGCGCATTGAAGAGAGCTCTTCCCTCGTCGCAAAACAGAATGAGCTTGCGGAGATGCGCACCCAGGCTCTTTCCGCTGCGCAAACGCTGGCCGAACAGGCTTTGGCTCTGCGCCAGCAACTCGCCGCCATTGAGGCGCAATTGAAGACGAGCCGTGCCGCCATTGACCAATTGCGAGAAGACCGCGCCGCACGCTCCAGCCAGGTTGCCAAGCTCCGTTCCGATCTTGAGCATCTTGAGGCAAGCTGCATCACTGAGGTGAACCTCGAAGCCCAGCTTCTACGCGCCGACGAGCGGATCGAGCGTATCGTCGGCGAAATCCTCGTCGCGGAAGAAGAGACTTGCCTCGCATTACGGCAGCGCATCGAGCAGATGGGCCCCGTCAACATGATGGCTCTCGATGAATATAAGGAGACCGCTGATCGCCACAACTTCCTTGAGACACAGCGTAAAGATCTGATGGAGTCCATCGAGAATACGCAGGAGACCATCAAGGAAATCGATCAGATCTCGCGCACCAAGTTCGACGAAGCCTTCGCCAAAATCAACGAGAACTTTGCCATGGTCTTTTCGCGCCTCTTCCAGGGCGGCCAGGCCTTCCTGCGCCTCACTGACCAGGAGAATCAGGCGGAGAGCGGGCTCGAAATCGTCGCATCGCCACCCGGAAAGAAGCTGCAGAATGTTCTCCTGCTTTCCGGCGGCGAAAAAGCCCTGACCGCTCTCGCCCTGCTCGTTGGCATCTTCCAATACCAGCCCAGCCCTTTCTGCGTGCTCGACGAAGTGGACGCCCCCCTCGACGAAACCAACGTAGGCCGTCTCGCTGAGCTGCTCCATGCCATGAGCCACGACACGCAGTTCCTGCTCGTCACGCACTCCAAGCGCATGATGCAGTCCGCCGACATGATCTACGGCGTCACCATGCAGGAACCCGGTGTCTCCAAGGTGGTCAGCGTCCGCCTCGGCAACCAGGACCGTCAACGCGCTACGGCTTAACGCAATTTCGAACGCTTTTGTGTGGGAAAAAGGGACCGGATTGCGCCCGTAAGCCCCTCGTTCTGCCTACTGTGTGCGCGCTTCCGGTGGTCGTCTTGTTTATCTCCCACAAACCCGCTAATGGGTGTAAGAACTTCCAGCAGCCGGACCAGCCTCAAGGCAGGGCCGGTTGCTGCTTAAACGGTAGTCATTATGGTGTGACCGGTTCGATGCGCTACCTTTGCGTCTAATTTGATTCGTCGAATACTTCGATTCCCGAGATCGTGGCATAGTTCACAACCGGTTCAAACGTAAGATTGAGTTTTCCCTGTGCTGTCGGCTTCAGATGGTAGAAGGTCTTTGTGAGCGGGCGGAGACTTCCTGCTTCCTTGAAAATATCGAAGTTATCCAAGAGCGTGGCCCCGTTACAGAGCACCCGGAAAACGCGGTCTCCGGTTCCGCCGGACCCGGAAGCGGTGGATCCGAAGTAGAATTCGGCGAAATGAAGAACCACTGTATACCGGTCACGCGGATCAACGGGAAGAGCATAAGTAAAATGCCCGTAACGCTCCGCTCCGTAAATGCCGGGGTCGCTGGTTCCCGATACCGGTTGGCGCGGGCCCGACATTGCTCCATTGACGAAGTATGTATCCGGGCTCCAACGGTTGCCGCTGTGGTCTGTGTAGGGTACAAGCTGTGTCACCAGGCGTATGGGATGCTGTTTGCGTGGAATGCCGGGCAGAATCTCCAGCGCATTCAGGATAGGCACGCCACGCAGGCTCATGAACTGCAAACGAAGCATGCCGTCTTTCGCTGGGGACACATCCCGAAAAACGCGTTCATCCGCGATATTCTCGCCCAAGGCATCTGTCACTACGTCGAAGCCCGCTAAGGCGTTCTCGCCGTTGATTGCGACGTTGAACGTTGCAAAGTGGTCTCCATCCCGCTCAGAAGCCACGAAATAGAGATGCAGTTCATACACGCCAGGGGCAAGGGGAATGTTATAGCTGAAATCCCCCTTGCGCCACTGCCTGAAGAGGAACGGATCACTGGTTCTGCCTATAAAACCTGCTGGTCGGACCCAATATGACCCGCCCTCATAATACTGGTCTGCCCTCCATAGATTGCCCTCACTGTCGGTCTGGGGCGGCCCGGTGTAGCCCGCAATCATGCGGAGAGGCATGAACGTTGCGGGAGAAAGCTGAGGGCGCCCATCGAGCGGCTCAGTATTCGCGGACGATCTAGTATTGATCGCTCCCACTGAGTTGGCAGGATGTAAGGACCTGTAAAGGGCAAAAGTTGCGAAGGCCAGTCCAACAGCCAGCAATGCATAGAGCCAGCGCTGGCGATGAAGCGCAGTGCCGCGATTTTCTTCATTGCCGGGAGCCTGCGACACTCCAGGCCCGGCAGCAGGACGCACGGGAGGCGCCATTACCGAGGATTCAGGCGATGGTTGCTTGGGCAACTGACTGGCATCGAGGTGCATGAAGACTGGAATATAAGTTCCCGAGGGAAGCGAAAGCTGGATCGCATTTAGCTTGCCCTCATTCTCGTAGTAATCCTTCAGCCTCTTTCGTAACCTGTGCGCCTCAACACGCACGATCGAGTCCTCACTCGCATTGAAGATCGTTTTCGATCTGCCAAAGACCTCGGTAGCAATGTTGTATTCGTTGATCTCTTCGGTCTTCCCCGACAGATGCTTTTCCCCGAGGTACTGAGCCAGGCTGGCCAATCGGGGATACCGGGCGAGCGCTCCTGTGACAGACATGAGTTCGGCGCGCTCTGCTTCGAAACTGGGGGATGCGAGGTTCTCTAACATGGCACTTAGGCTGGCTTCGGCAGCATTTAACACGACTTCGGATCATATGTAACGTGTCCATGCCTTTGCAACAACGGTCGAGACGTAGACTGTAAGTAAAGAAATTAAGTGTTCCATAATCAGTTACTTATCGCTGTACCAACCGATCATTGAAACATCAACCCTGAATGAGCGAACAAGATTGAACTTCCGCGTTTTCGAAATGCGGGCATAGGGTAGCTCGGTCAGTGAGTGGGCTAACTTCAGGGGCCCAAATTCAAACCAGACGCCGAGCCTGAGAGGTAGTGAGAGCAAATGAACCGCTGACTCAATTGGGAAGTAGAAGTCCACCGGCGAGGACAGCCCGCAATCGTTGGTTCAGTTGGAAACCTGGGCCAAAGAGGACTTAACCCAGGGAGGCATGGCCTCAGTATTTTTCGTTTCGAAGGAGATCAAATGAGGAAGAATTTTGTAGTCAGGGGCATGGTGGTCGTCTTAGCCCTTCTAACGATTGTGGCTGGAGGGTCGATCCGGTCTTCGGCGCAGCAAATATGCGGCAGCAACAACTCCGGACCACTCGGCAACAATAGCCAGTATATATTCCTGGGCGATCAGTGGAACTCCAGCTTCACATCTGTCAATCAATGCGTGCAGATCACGAACTCGACTACGCCGCCCCCCGCGTCCTTATCAGGTACCGCAGCCGGCCCCAGTTCGAATTACGTCAGCGGATACTTCAATAACACTACGGACACTCCTTCTGATTACCCGGACTTCCTGTACGGGTCGTTCCAAGGCAACACCACCTCAAATACCCAATTGCCGATGGCGGTAACGAACATCACCGGAAGCAACCCGAAGTACAACGTGCTGAGTGGTGAAAATGTGGTTGAGCCTTCCGGCTACAACAACGACATGGCCTACGACATCTGGTTCAACACCTATGCCGGCACACCCACGGGCCAGAACACTACCGGCACAGAGCTGATGATCTGGGTGCAGCACAATGGAAGTGCAGGAACCATTAGCGGCGGCCCCACTTACTCCTTTACGGACCCTACTACCGGGCAGAATTGGACTGCATACACCGGCACCAACAGCAGCAACTGCAACTGCAGTGGCACTGGAAGCCAGGTCATCAGCTTCGTGCGCAATAACTCCGATGGACCCACGCCAACCGGCGGCCTTACCGAGGCTCTCAATCTGGATGACTTCTTTACCGAGGCTCTGAATGTGGGGCAGATCCAATCCTCCTGGTATTTGACCGCAGTTGAGTTTGGGACCGAGATCTGGGTCGGCGGCCCTGGCCTTCAGGTCAACAACTTTTGGGTGAACGTTGTTCCCAACGGACCGCAAACCCAAATTACAAGCATCGCGCCGGGTTACGGCGCCGCTGGATCCTCCTTCACGCTTACCGGAACCAACTTCGGCTCAACAACGGGCACGGTCGACTTTGGCTCATCCACGGCTGCGGTCACCTCATGGTCCGCTACGTCGATTACCGCAACAGTTCCAAGTGGAGCGGTGCCCGGCAACAACACGGTGAACATCGTCACTTCGGCTGGAGTCACGTCGAACACGGAAAACTTCAGCGTCACGGCAGACCCGATCTCAATCGATATCGGTGGACCGGCTACGGGCAGCTGGATCGCGGATTCGTTCTATTCTGGTGGAACCGTGTCTACTGCCACGGCAGCCATAAGCACGTCGCTGCTGTCCGCGCCAATTCCGCCTCAGGTAGTCCTTCAAGATCAGCGGTGGGGCGCAATGACCTATACGATTCCTGGGTTCGCTCCGAACAGCGTTCACTCTGTCGATCTCTATTTTGCTGAGACCTATTGGACCGCAGCGGGTGATCGCGAGTTCAATGTCACCATCAATGGCGTCCAGGAACTCACTAACTTCGACATCTTCAAGACGGCGGGTGGTGAAAACATTGCAGTCGATGAGAAATTCCCCAACATTACTGCCAGCAGTACCGGGACCATCACTATCGCTTTCGCTGTTGGCGCTGCGGATAATCCGACAATCAGCGGCATAGCAATCGATCAGAATCCTACTCTTTCGGTGAGTCTTGCCGGCGCCGGTTCGGGCACAGTGGTCTCATCGCCTGCCGGCATCAGTTGCGGGACGACCTGCAGCGCGAATTTTGCCACCGGCACCGATGTAACACTCACAGCGACCCCTGCCTCCGGCAGCACATTTACTGGATGGAGCCCGAGTTCGCTTTGTTCCGGAACCGGAACCTGCTCGATCACCATGAGTCAGGCAGAATCTGTGACGGCGACTTTCAGCTCTACTTCCCTAACCGTCTCTAAAGCAGGTTCGGGTTCGGGCACGGTAACTTCGTCTCCAGCCGGAATCAGTTGTGGCACAACGTGCAGTTCCGCTTTCTCCTCTGGCACGATTGTCACATTGACGGAAACCCCGGCCTCGGGTAGCACCTTTACCGGCTGGAGCGGCGCTTGCTCTGGCTCTGGCACAACCTGTTCTGTAACCATGAGCGCGGCCGAGTCTGTTACCGCAACATTCGCTTCGCTCACCATGCCGCTCACTGTTGTTGAAATAGGCAATGGCACGGGAAGTGTGATCTCCTCGCCCGCGGGCATCAACTGCGGCGCAACCTGCAGCTATTCCTTTACCACTGGATCCTCTGTAACCCTGACGGCAGTTGCAGGTTCCGGTAGCACTTTCGCGGGCTGGAGCGGTGCTTGTTCCGGAACCGGTTCCTGCATTGTGACCATGAGCGCGGCGGAGTCAGTCAACGCTACATTTACCCTTCCCACGCAGCCACTTTACATCAATGCGGGCGGGGGAGCGGCACCTCCATACATCGCGGATGAAGACTACAGCGGCGGCACCACAGCCTCCTATACCAACGCGGTGAGCACGTCCCTGCTCACTGGTACGGTACCGCCTCAGGCTGTTTTGCAGAGCGAGCGTTACTGCGCGTCCTGCACGATGACCTACACCATTCCGGGGTACACATCCGGCAGCACACACACAGTCACGCTTTACTTTGTTGAAAACTACTGGACGGCCCCAAATGAGCGGCAGTTCAATGTGATCATCGGCGGAACTCAGGTGCTTACCAACTTCGACGTTTATGCCGCGGCTGGTGGGCAGTTTATCGCGGTGCAAAAGAGCTTTACCACCACGGCGAACAGTTCCGGCGACATCGTGATTCAATTCGCGATGGGCGCTTACAACTATCCGGAGATCAATGGCATTGCCATCGACGAGTCGGCGCCATCCACCTACACGTTAACGACCGCAGCCTCAGGCACAGGCTCTGGGACCATCACATCTTCGCCCTCCGGAATCAACTGCGGCTCTGCCTGCAGCGCCAGCTTTGGGGCCGGATCGTCGGTCACCCTGACGGCCACGGCAGCTTCCGGCAGCACATTTGCCGGCTGGAGCGGGGCGGGTTGTTCTGGAACTTCAACCTGCGTCGTCACGATGAGTGCCGCGGAGGCGGTCAGCGCGACGTTCAATGGACCTCCGCCCACTTCGCTCTTGATCCATGCAGGCGGCGCGGCCTCGGGAAGCTGGGTAGCAGATGAAGACTACAGCGGCGGCACAGCGGCTACTTATACGAACGCCGTTGATACCTTCATGCTGCCTGCTCCAGTTCCACCGCAGACTGTTTTGCAGAGCCAACGCTATGGCACCTTCACCTACACACTCCCCGGCTATACAGCGGGCAGTTCGCACACCGTAACGCTGTACTTTGCGGAAAACTACGTCACCGCGGCGGGGCAACGGGAATTCAACGTTGTCCTTAACGGCACGCAGGTGCTCACCAACTTCGACGTCTACGCCACGGCCGGAGCGCAGTTCCGTGCGATTCAGCAGAAATTCACCACAACCGCTAACAGCAGCGGCCAGATCGTAATCCAATTCAACAATGGCGCCGTGCAGAGTCCGATGGTAAGCGGTATCGCAGTCGATCAGGTCGAGACCGCCTTGGACTTCTACGCAGGTTCAACCGCAACAGGCAGCTTTGTTCCGGATGTCGACTTCGCTTCTGGTGGCACTCTAAGCTCCTACTCAAATGCTGTGAGTACGTCTAGACTGCCGGCTCCCGTTCCGCCGCAGGCAGTGCTCCAAGGCCAGCGCTATTGCGCCGGCTGTTCATTCACCTACACCATCCCGGGATACGTCGCGGGCAGCACACATACCGTCTCACTCTACTTTGTTGAGAATTATGTGACGGCAGCGGGCCAGCGCGAATTCAACGTTCTCCTCAACGGCACGCAGGTGCTCACCAACTTCGATGTTTACGCGACGGCAGGTGGGCAGTTCAACGCGGTACAGGAAAACTTCACAACAACGGCAAATAGCAGCGGACAGATCGTGATCGAATTCTCTCCAGGGGCGGTACAGAATCCGATGGTGAGCGGCGTCGCGGTCCAATGACGCTCCTGATGAGGGGATGAAATAGAAAGGCGCGGCTGGAATTCCAGTCGCGCCGCCTTTTGGCGAGACAGCATGCGGGCACACTTGCGGGTGTAAGTCCGCCGCAAGCAGTGGCGCAACGTGAGAATCGTTGCCCAGCTCACAGGAGAATCAAAGTTCATGGTTAAGTTCTGGTTATCGCGAGTGTTCCTCCTCAGCAACCTGTTTTGGCTATTGTCTTTTCAGATCAGCTTTGCGGCAGGGCCAACCGGCGCTGAAATGGTCGCCCGCATGGGGGCTGGAATCAATATCGGAAATGCGTTCGACGCGCCTAACGGCGAGGGCACTTGGCGGCCAATGCCGGTGAAGGAATCGGAATTCGATGCCTTCAAAGCAGCGGGTTTCAAGCATGTGAGACTGCCCACGACATGGGGCAAACACATGGGTGCGACCGCGCCATACACCATCGATCCTGTCTTTCTGAAACGCATTGTTGAGGTCGTCCATTGGGGCACATCGCGTGGCTTGGTTGTGGTGCTCAATGCACACCATGAAGATTGGTTCAAAAACGACCCGAAAGGACAGGCCGCACGTTTCGACGCTCTTTGGCGTCAGATCGCGACGGCCTTCAAAGATGTTCCCGAGGAACTGCTCGTGTTTGAGATTCTGAACGAATCGGAGCAAAGACATATCAACGATGCCGAAACTGACGAGATGAATAAGCGGGAGTTGACCATTATTCGCCAGACCAGCCCAACCCGTTGCGTAATCATCGGGGCGGTGGGAGACAACGCGGGTCGCTTGCGCAACAACCAGATGGCGGTCCCAAATGACTCATACGTAATCGCCACATTCCACAGTTATGATCCGTGGTCGTTCGCATCAGGTCAGGCATCCACGTGGGGCACTCTTCCTGACCAGCAATATCTGCTGACGGGCGAGCCCAACTTCGACGCTATCGCGAGTTGGTCTAGAGCGCACCACTGTCCGTTGTATCTCGGCGAGTTCGGATCTTCCATCAGGGTGGATCCCATATCCCGCGTGGCGTGGTACGGCTTCATTGCGAAGCAGAGTGTCGAGCGCGGCTTTACATATGCTGTTTGGGATGATGCCGGCAATGATGCGATTTATGACAGGACGACGGGGCAGTGGGCCGCTGGGATACTTCAAGTGTTATTTCCGCGGTAGTTCGTCAAGGCTCTGACGAGCGTCCCGTCTTTTGGAATTGGCAGAGTGGGAGAGTTGCCTCTTCTCCTCCGCCACACCACCCGGCATGAGGGTCTACACGGGGCGATTCGAGAAGTTGAGGTCCACCGTTCAGGTAGTGACGTCCTACTTTTTCGAGGACCACTCCGGGAAGGTCCAAGAAGCCCCCCAGGCCGCACTGCAGGCGTTGCGGGCAGGCTACGTGCTGACGGACCGCGGAGAGCGCAGCGCAGATGAGGCGACTCTGCCGGGCCGACTGTTGTTGCACAAAAGGTTACTGACGGATTGCCGACATTCCGCCCGGAACAGCAGCCCAACGAGCCCTCTTCGTGAGCAGCGATCAATAGCCTTCAACTGCGGATATGATTTCCAGCATAAATCGGTGGCAAATTCCGTTGTTGGTCCTGGTAGCTCTGGGGGATGGTATACCGCATTTCCACGTCCTACTTTGGTGTCACAGAGATTGAAATGCCTTCGTGGTAAACTGCTGGCAAACCTCAAAACGACAAGGGAATCCCCTGTGCTTTTCGAGACTATGAAGCGCCGGGGATTCGCTTTAGATGGCAGTTTGTTTCTGAAATAACACACAGCCAGGTGGTCGCGTTCATCTTTCCTGGAGTCAGCTCTCATGGTTTCATTGCCCTGGTTTGTCTGTTCTTCAATTTTTAAGTTCGATTCGATTCGCGCCCACCGCTATCCAGGCAAATCTGGAATGCGATTGGCGCGCTACGCCGCTCTTTCGGTGCTGATATTGGTGGCGTGGAATAGCGGGCAAGCCCAGCAACAGGCGCAACAGGTGGTTCAAACACTGCATCACCACGTACGCCCCGCAGTCCTTGACGGGCAGGCGGCGGCCGTGGGTTTACTGCCTCCGGAGCAGCGGCTCAATCTCTCCATTGTGCTGCCGTTGCGGAACCAGGCCGAATTGAGCAGCTTATTGGGCCGGCTATATGATCCAGCCAGCCCCGATTACCGACGCTTCCTTAGCGTCGATCAATTCACTGAACAGTTCGGTCCGACGGCTGAGGATTACGAAGCCGTCGTCTCTTTCGTCCAGGCCAACAGCATGGCTGTGACCGACAATTCGGCGAATCGGCTGGTAGTGCCAATCAGCGGCACGGTTGAGCAAATCAATAAGGCCTTTAACCTTACAATGACGATCTACCGGCATCCCACGGAGGATCGCACGTTCTTTTCACCGGACCGCGAGCCATCGCTGAATCTGAGTGTGCCGGTGGCGCATATTGACGGCCTGAACAACTTCTCTCTTCCAAAGTCCATGCTCAAGGTATTGCAAGGGGTAGCTTTCCCCGCGGACGTCATGGGATCGGGTCCGGGCGGATCCTATCTGGGCAGCGATATGAGAGCGGCTTACTACGGCGGAACCACGCTCACTGGTATCGGACAGGCAGTGGGGGTTCTTGAATTTGGCGGTTATAACCTCAGCGACGTGAATGCGACATTCAGCAATGCGGGCCAGTCCTACAGCGTTCCCGTGAACAATGTGCTGTTAGACGGCGCCACGGGCGAGCCGGACGAGGAATATGGCGATGGCGAACAGGTATTGGATATTGTGCAAGCGATTGGCATGGCTCCCGGCTTGAGTCAGGTGCGCGTGTACATTGGGCAGGGCCTGGATGACGCAAACATCTTCAACGCAATGGCCACGGAGAATATCTGCAAGGAATTAAGCGTCTCGTGGGGGTGGTACCCGGATGACCCATCGACAGACGATGTTTTCTTTGAGGAGTTTGCAGCGCAGGGCCAGAGCATCTTCATTGCCTCGGGGGATGATGGAGCTTTCGACATAGGGGTGAGTCCATATCTGTATCCGGCGGAAGACGCTTACGTAACGACAGTGGGTGGTACCCACTTGACCACGAATGGAGCAGGGGGCGATTGGGTTTCCGAGACAGTGTGGAATTCCGAAGGGGCCGGCAGCGGCGGTGGGATAAGTCTCGATGGCATTCCGATTCCGAGTTGGCAGGCAGGGATAGCGACCACCGCCAACGGAGGTTCCACAACCGTGCGCAATGAGCCGGATGTGGCCATGGAAGGGGACTTCGACAACTACTATTGCGACCTGGGTTACTGTGCCAACGGCGCCGCAGGAACGAGTTTTGCCGCGCCGCGGTGGGCCGCCTACACTGCGCTGGTCAATCAGCAGGCGGTGGAGGCGGGCACCGCGCCTTCAGGCGGTATCGGTTTCATCAACCCGGCTATTTATGCGATCGGCACGGGTTCCAGCTATGACACCGACTTCCACGACATTACCAGTGGGGATAACCTCACCGACAATCAGCCAGTGTGGTTCAGCGCCACGACTGGATACGATCTGACCACTGGATGGGGAAGTGCGAACGGACAGAAACTCATAGACGCCCTGGCCGGACCGCAGGTGCCGGGTTTCTGGATTGCATCTTCATCAAACACTTTGAACGTCACGCGAGGCGCCTCAGGCACAGCCACTATTTCGGTAACCAATGCCGGCGGATTTACTGGCAGCGTTACTCTGGCGGTGACGAGTGCGTTGCCCAGCGGGGTGACAGCATCGTGGGGCACGAATCCCTCCACTGGCACCAGCGTGCTGACACTGACAGCCACCAGTTCCGCAGCCCCCGGAACAACGCAGATGACGATCACCGGCACCTCGGGGTCCTTGACTGAAACCACGAACATTACATTGTCGGTTCATGGACCGAGCTTTTCGCTTTCTGCTTCGCCAGCGAGCTTGTCAATCGGCTTAAGCGCGACAGGAACGAGCACCATCACGGTGAATTCCCTCTATGGATTTACCGGCAATGTAAGTCTTGCAGTAACGTCCGGCTTGCCCAGCGGTGTGACCGCAACGTGGGGCACGAACCCCACAAGCGGGACCAGCGTGCTTACGCTAACTACGAGCAGCACTGCGGCGGGTGGAACGGCGAACCTGACCATCACCGGTACCTCGGGGACTCTGACGGCAACCACCAATCTTGCTTTAACCATCACTGCTCCAGGATTCACACTCTTTGCGACGCAGTCGAGTTTGGGTATAGGACAGGGCAGCTTTGGATCCGAGTATATCTATGTGAATTCCCTGAATGGATTCACCGGCAGCGTCAATCTCGCAGTGACGTCGACTTTGCCTGGCGGAGTGACGGCATCGTGGGGTACGAATCCCACATCGGGAAGCAGCCTACTAACGCTGACAGCGAGCACTTCCGCAACCATCGGCCAATACTCCTTGACCATCACTGGAACATCGGGCAACCTGACCGCAACCACAACACTTTCGTTGGGGGTCTATGCGCCGACTTTCACGCTGTCAGCGTCCAGTGTAAACATTGGCCAGGGCAGTTCCGGGACTTCTTACGTTTATGTGAATTCTCTCTATGGGTTCACCGGCAACGTAAATCTTTCTGTGTCGGGCCTGCCGAGCGGAGTGACCGCATCTCTTGCTCCGAACCCCACGAACGGAAACAGCACGCTAATGCTGATGGCAAGTAGTTCCGCCAGCACCGGACTGCACACGGTGACGATCACTGGCACTTCGGGCAGCCTGACCGCAACCACAACCCTTTCTTTGGGGATCTATGCACCGACCTTCACGCTTTCGGCGTCAAGCGTGAATATTGGCCAAGGCACATCCAGCACGTCGTACATCTACGAGTCCCCCCAATATGGATTCAACGGCAGTGTCAGTCTTTCTGTGTCGGGTCTGCCGAGCGGGGTGACCGCGTCCTTTGTTCCGAACCCAACGACAGGAAGCAGCATACTGACATTGGCTGCAAGCAGTTCCGCCACCGTTGGACAAAGCACCGTTACCGTCACCGGCACGTCCGGCAGTCTGAGCGCCACAACTACGTTTCCACTCGGAGTCTATGCGCCGACCTTCACGCTTTCGGGTCCAGGAACGGTGAGTGTTGGTCAAGGTACAACTACCACGTCGTACGCCAGCGTGAATCCCCAATATGGGTTCACCGGCAGCGTCACTCTTTCAGTATCCGGGCTGCCCACCGGTGTGACGGCATCTTTCACAGCTAATCCAACCACGGGAAGCAGCACCCTGACGTTGACGGCGAGTAGTTCTGCCCCCGTCGGACAATACACAGCAACTCTGACCGGCACATCCGGCAGCCTGACCAAGTCCACCACCTTCTCTGTTGGGATTTACGTACCCACGTTCACGCTCTCGGCGTCCAACTTGAATTTGGGCCAAGGCAGCTCCGGCACCTCGTACATCTATGTGTCCCCCGAATATGGGTTCACCGGCAGTGCCACTCTTTCTGTATCGGGCCTGCCAAGCGGAGTCACCGCATCGTTTTCTCCGAACCCCACCAGCGGAAGCAGTACGCTGACGTTGACAGCGACCAGCGCCGCTGTCGTTGGGCAATACTCGCCGACCATCACGGGCAAATTCGGAAGTCAAACCGTAACCACTACCCTGCCTCTGGAAATCTACGCACCCAGCTTTACACTCGGAGCATACGGCCTGAGCATTGGCCAGGGCAGTTCCGGCACCTCCAACGTCTACGTGTACTCGCAATACGGATTCACCGGCAATGTGAATTTTTCTGTATCGGGCCTGCCCAGCGGGGTCACCGCTTCCTTTGCTCCGAACCCTACAAGCGGAAGCAGTACGCTAACGTTCGTTGCGAGTAGTTCGGCAACCGTCGGACAGTACAACGTGACCGTCACCGGCACATCCGGAAGCCTGACGGCAACCACCACCGTTGCACTGGGAATCTATGCGCCCGGCTTCACAATCTCAACCTATGGGCTGGCCGTGAGCCAAGGCACTTTCAGCACGGCCTACGTCTATGTGTCCCCCCAATATGGATTCACCGGCAACGTCACCCTTTCCTTATCAGGCTTGCCGAGCGGAGTGACCGCTTCCTTCACTCCGAACCCCACCACCGGAACCAGCACGCTGACGTTGACAGCGAGCAGTTCCGCCACCATCGGACAGTACAACGTCACCATCACCGGCAAATCCGGCAACCTCACCGTAACGAATACTTTTTCTCTAGGAGTCTATGCGCCGGCCTTCACTCTCTTTGTTGGTTCGTATCAGCCCATCATCGGCCAGGGCGGCTCCGGCTCAGACTACATGTTTGTGGAAAGTCAATATGGGTTCAGCGGCAGCGTCAACATGTCCGTCTCCGGCCTGCCAGCCGGCGTGACCGCATCCTTCTCACCAAACTCCACAACGTCGAGTACCACCATGACGCTGAATGTGAGCAGTTCCGCCAGCGTTGGAAGCTATACGTTGACCATAACCGGCACTTCAGGCTCGACTACTGCAACCACAACCGTGCCCCTGCAGATAGTGGCTCCGACCTTTGCGCTATATGCCTACGGTGCGAGTATCGGTCAGGGAACATCCACTACAACCTCCGTCTCCGTTAACCCTCAATACGGATTCACCGGTAACGTGAATCTCTCCGTTTCCGGCCTGCCCAGCGGCGTGACCGCGTCATTCGCTCCCAACCCCGTGGCAGGAATAACCGGAAGCAGCACGCTTACGCTGACGGCGAGCACTACTGCAAGCCTGGGTCAGTACAACATCACGATCACGGGCAAATCCGGCACCGTGACGGCCACCACCACCCTCACTCTCGGAGTTTATGTACCCTCCTTCACGCTCTCAGCGTACGGGCTGAACATGGGTCAAGGTACCTCCAGCACTTCCTACGTCTACGTGACACCCCAAAATGGGTTCACCGGCAGCGTCACTCTCTCGGCATCTGGCTTGCCCAGCGGCGTAACCGCATCCTTCGCTCCCAATCCCGTGACAGGAATAACCGGAAACACCACGCTGACACTGACGGCGAGCAGTACCGCCAGCCTCGGACAGTACAACGTAACCATCACAGGCAAATCCGGCGCCATGACGGCTACCACTACCCTCACTCTGGGAGTTTACGTACCCTCCTTCACGCTTTACGCGAACTCGCTGAACATTGGCCAAGGCAGCTCCAGCACATCCTACCTCTACGTAACACCCCAATATGGATTCCCCGGCAGCGTCACTCTCTCGGCATCCGCGTTGCCGAGTGGCGTGACTGCATCCTTTTCTCCCAACCCCACAACTGGATACACCCAAATCACGCTGACGGCGAGCAGTACTGCCAGCCTCGGGCAATACAACGTAATCATCACAGGCACATCAGGCACTCAGACGGCTACCACTACCCTCACTCTGGGAGTCTATCCCCAGAGCTTCACGCTCTCGACGTACGGACTGAACATTGGCCAAGCCAGTTCTGGCACAGCCACCGTCTTTATGTACCCGCAATATGGGTTTACCGGAAGCGTCGCTTTCTCGGCATCCGGCTTGCCCAGCGGCGTGACTGCGTCATTCGCTCCCAATCCCACGACTGGAAACACTCAAGTCACGCTGACAGCGAGCAGTACTGCCACCGTCGGGCAGTACAACATAATCATCACCGGCAAATCCGGCGCCCTGACAGCTACCACTACCTTGGCGGTTGGAGTCTATCCCCAGAGCTTCACGCTCTCAGCGTCCAGCCCGAGCATCGGTCAAGGCACTTCCAGCACGGCCTACGTTTACGTGTACCCTCAATATGGATTCACAGGGAACGTCACTCTTTCAGCATCCGGCTTGCCCAGCGGCGTGACCGCGTCATTCGCTCCGAACCCCACAACCGGAACCAGCACGGTGACGCTGACTGCGAGCAATACTGCCACCGTCGGACAGTTCAACGTCACCATCACCGGTACATCCGGCGCTCTGACGGCAACCACTACTCTCGCCCTGGGAGTCTATCCCCAGAGCTTCACGCTCTCAGCGTCCAGCCCGAGCATCGGCCAAGGCACTTCCGGCACGGGCTACGTCTATGTGTACCCGCAATATGGGTTTACCGGAAGCGTCGCTTTCTCGGCATCCGGCTTGCCCAGCGGCGTGACCGCGTCATTCGCTCCCAATCCCACGACTGGAAACACTCAAGTCACGCTGACTGCGAGCAATACTGCCACCGTCGGGCAGTACAACATAATCATCACCGGCAAATCCGGCGCCCTGACAGCTACCACTACCATGGCATTGGGAGTCTATCCCCAGAGCTTCACGCTCTCAGCGTCCAGCCCGAGCATCGGTCAAGGCACTTCCAGCACGGCCTACGTCTATGTGTACCCGCAATATGGATTCGCAGGGAACGTCACTCTTTCAGCATCCGGCTTGCCGAGCGGCGTGACCGCGTCATTCGCACCGAACCCCACAACCGGGACCAGCACGATCACACTGACCGCGAGCAGCTCCGCGGTACTCGGACAGTTCAATGTGACCATTACCGGTACATCCGGCGCTCTGACGGCAACCACTACCCTCGCGCTGGGAGTCTATCCTCAGGGCTTCACGCTCTACGCAAACGGGCTGAACATCGGCCAGGGCACCACCAACACGACCTACATCTACGTGAACCCGCAATACGGATTCGCCGGCAACGTCACCCTTTCAGCATCCGGCTTGCCCAGCGGCGTGACCGCGTCATTCTCTCCCAATCCCACAACCGGGACCAGCACGATCTCGCTGACTGCGAGCAGTACTGCCACCATCGGGCAGTACAACATAATCATCACCGGCAAATCCGGCGCGCTGACAGCTACCACTACCTTGGCATTGGGAGTCTATCCCCAGAGCTTCACGCTCTCAGCAGCGGGAGCGAACATCGGCCAAGGCAGCTCCGGCACATCCTACATCAACATCTACCCGCAATATGGATTCAGCGGCAGCGTAAATCTTGCCGCATCGGGACTGCCTGCGGGCGTGACAGCAACCTTTGCTCCAAATCCAACTTCAACGGACTCCAGCGTGATGACGCTGACGGCAAGCAGTTCAACGAGCCTCGGACAATACAACATAACCGTCACCGGCACTTCCGGCGCCTTGACGGCAACCACTACTCCCGCTCTGGGAGTCTATGCCCAGGGCTTCACGCTCTCAGCGCCCAGCCCAAGCATCGGTCAAGGCACTTCCAGCACGGGCTACGTCTATGTGTACCCGCAATATGGATTCACAGGGAACGTCACTCTTTCAGCATCCGGCTTGCCCAGCGGCGTGACCGCATCATTCTCTCCCAATCCCACAACCGGGACCAGCACGATCACGCTGACCGCGAGCAGTACTGCCACCGTCGGACAGTACAACGCCACCATCACCGGCACATCCGGTGCTCTGACGGCAACCACCAACTTGGCGCTGGGGGTCTATCCCCAGGGCTTCACGCTCTACGCAAACGGGCTGAACATCGGTCAGGGCACCACCAACACGACCTACATCTACTTAAACCCGCAATACGGATTCGCCGGCAACGTCACCCTTTCAGCATCCGGCTTGCCCAGCGGCGTGACCGCATCATTCACTCCCAATCCCACGACCGGAACCAGCACCGTGACACTCACGGCAAGCAGTTCAACGAGCCTCGGACAATACAACATAACCATCACCGGCAAATCGGGCGCTCTGACGGCAACCACTAACTTGGCGCTGGGAGTCTATCCCCAGAGCTTCACGCTCTCAGCAGCGGGAGCGAACATCGGCCAAGGCAGCTCCGGCACATCCTCCATCTACATCTACCCCCAATATGGGTTCAGCGGCAGCGTAAATCTTGCCGCATCGGGGCTGCCGGCAGGCGTGACCGCAACCTTTGCTCCAAATCCAACTTCAACGGACTCCAGCGTGCTGACGCTGACAGCAAGCAGCAATGCCACGGTCGGGAATTCGACGGTGACTATTACCGGTACATCCGGAGCCTTGACCGCAACTACGCTCATCGCTGTGTCCGTCAGTGTTACGCCGGTACCCGCTATTCTCCTCTCTCCCACGCCGGGGCTGAGTACCGTGCTGGGCACCGGCAATGTGGCCTTCCAATGGACCAGCGGGAATGAAGTTACCGACTACCAGCTCAACCTCAGCGCCATTGCGCCCGGCGGCAGCGATCTCTACTTATACAAAGGCACGGCCCTCACCACCACCGCACCCACCTTGCCCGCCAACGACGGTACTGTCTACGCAAGGCTCTACTCCAAAATCAACGGAACCTGGCAGTACAACGACTACGTCTACACCGAAAGCGGCATACCCACTCCAGCGGCGCTCACCACTCCCACGCCGGGACTGAGCACCATCCTCGGCACAAGCAGTGTGACCTTCCAATGGACCGCCGGCATCGCCGTCACTGACTACCAACTCAACCTGAGCGCCATTGCGCCCGGCGACAGCGATCTGTACTTATACAAAGGCACGGGTACTTCCGCAAATGTGCCCACCATGCCCTCAAGCGGCATAGAGGTGTACGCACGGCTCTATTCAAAAATCAACGGAGCCTGGCAGTACTTTGATTATGTCTACACCGAAAGCCCCATACCCACTCCGGCCACGCTTACATCTCCCACGCCGGGACTGAGCACCATCCTCGGCACCGGCGATGTGGCCTTCCAATGGACCAGTAAGACCTATATCACCGACTACCAGCTCAACGTCAGCGCCGTAGCCGCCGGTGACAGTGACCTCTTCACCTACAAAGGCACCGCCCTGACCGCAACCGCTCCCACCCTCCCTGCAAACGGCGTCAAGGTCTACGCAAGGCTCTACTCCAAAATCAACGGAACCTGGCAGTACAACGACTACGTCTACACCGAAAGCGGCATACCCACTCCAGCGGCGCTCACCACTCCCTACCCCGGAACCGGCACCATCCTCGGCATCAGCGACGTAGTCTTCAACTGGACCGCCGGCATCGCCGTCACCGACTACCAACTCAACCTCAGCGCCGTAGCCGCCGGTGACAGTGACCTCTACCTATACAAAGGCACAGCCCTGACTGCAACCGTCCCAACCCTCCCAGAAAACGGCGCAACAGTCTACGCAAGACTCTATTCAAAGATCAACGGAGTGTGGGTGTTTAACGACTACCAATACACCGAGCAGTAGCGACGGGCCATGCTGCAAATCCGCTGGACGCTCTTCGGCGATCTCAGTTGATGCTGAATCGCGTCAGAATAGACAACACACATATGCGCCACCGTGCTCTGGGCCGGCCTGTAAGTCCAGAAACACGAATCCCCACAGGACTCGAAGCCGGTGGGCGCTTATGCGTGTAGTTATCCCACTGCGAAACCGGCCCTTGGGCCCTTTAGGGTCCAAACGTTATATCCATAATTTTGCGTTTTTCCATTCACACAATACCTGCTGGGGGTATCTGGAGTTATCTGTAGATTGTTAGCGAATGCTTGCAAATATCTTTAAATGGAATACTTATGTTTGATCTCGTTTAAACTCAACACCCGCAAAAAAAATCGCCTCCGAAGGATCTCTTCTCCTCGGAGGCGCTTGCTTTTTCACAAGTTAGACGGGTACCAGTAGCCGGCGCTGGAGGTCGGTAGCACACGGCTACTGGATATCCCTATACAAACGAAGCAAGCAGCGGCTTCCCCTTTCCACGGCTGCCTCGTATCGCCCGGCTCTAAGATGGCTTTTCTTGCTCGCCTTCCGAACCATGTTGACAACTGGAGTGTCTCCCATACGAGCAAGCCGCACCGTGACGGTCGTCACACGCGTGCTTGTTTTTTTCCACAGGGCAAAATCGTTCTCCTCGATTCACGAAATCAGTGGCCAGCGCTGTTCAATTTTGCACACATTGACGGCAGTCGCGAACATTGACAAACCCCGCCTCGCACTTGAGAATCGAAGATTCAGTACCCGCCAAGGCAGGCCTCTCCGTGACAGCACTTCTCACTACAAATCTGGGCGACATACCCCTGCTCGGCCGCGGCAAAGTGCGGGATCTCTATGCGATCGACGACGCGCTGCTGCTCGTTGCAACCGATCGCATCTCCGCCTTTGACCATGTTCTCGCCACCGGAATTCCCGGCAAGGGAAAAATCCTCACCCAGATATCGCTTTTCTGGTTTGATCTGCTCGCGGATATCGTCCCCAACCATCTCATCACCGCAAAGGTCGACGAATTCCCGCAAGCACTTCACCCGTACGCGGATCAACTCGAAGGCCGTTCGATGCTCGTCAAGCGCGCCGCAATGTTTCCCGTGGAGTGCGTCGCTCGCGGCTACCTCGCCGGCTCCGGCTGGAAAGAATATCGAAGCAGTGGCGCCGTCTGTAGCATTCCCCTCCCGGATGGACTTCTCGATGGTTCGCGGCTTCCCGAGCCTGTCTTCACCCCCGCCACCAAGAGTCAGGACGGCGAACACGACGAGAACATCTCATTCGCCGCTACCGAGAAAGTGCTCGGAGCGGAAGACGCGGCCGAACTGCGCCGCCTTACCCTCGCCCTCTATGCGCGCGCCGCTGAGCATGCCGAATCCTGTGGCCTGATTCTTGCCGACACAAAATTTGAGTTTGGCAGAACCGCCGAAGGGATTATCCTTGCCGATGAGGTTCTCACGCCGGATTCCTCGCGCTTCTGGGAAGCAGCATCCTGGCACCCCGGTGGCGCGCAGCCCTCGTTTGACAAGCAGTTCGTACGCGACTACCTGGAAGACATCCAATGGAACAAGCAGGCGCCCGCGCCCCCTTTGCCTGACGATGTCGCGGAGCGCACGCAGAGCAAATATCTTGAAGCCTTTCGCCGCTTGACCGGGCTGCATCTCAGTCTGTAGCACCTTGAACGGAGTAAACATGGTTTGGATCGACTGGGTCATTGTGATCGTCATGGCTGTGTCCATGATCAGCGGACTGGCGCAGGGCTTCTTTCGCTCTGCCTGCGGGCTCGCCGGCCTTCTCATCGGGCTGGAAGTTGCATCCTGGAATTACGGTCGCGTATCGGCCCTGCTCTTGCCAATCTTTCGCGTCAAGGCTATCTCTGACGCGGTAGGATTCATACTTATCGCCGTCCTGGTGCTCGCGATTTTTGCCATAATTGGCGCTCTCCTGGCAAAAGCATTCAAGCTCATCGGGTTAGGCTGCCTCGATGGTTTGGCCGGTGCAGTTTTTGGATTCTTTCAGGGCATTCTTCTGGTAACCTTGGGAATCCTCGCTATCGTCGCATTCTTCCCTGAGTCGAATTGGCTGACGCAAGCGAGACTGCCGCAAATGTTTTTCGGGGTGGCCCATCTCAGCACCCATACGGGCCCCGCGGAGCTCTCGCGACGCGTACGCGACGGCCTCAAAATTCTGGAGCAGGATACGAAAGGTTTGATTAATCGCGAGAAGATTAATTAATCCCATTGCGCGTTGTTGGCCATGCGGCGTTTTACTGCAAATTTATTAGCTCGATCATTCTGTAGAAATGGCAAGAGGTGGATGTGAGAAGAGAACTGGATAGCCTGGTAACGCAAATGCATTCAAGCGGCATGCGCTACGAAGATGCTGTGCGCGAGTTTAAGAAACAGTATCTGCGCGAAGTGCTTGTGGCACACAGGGGAAACCAGTGCAAAGCGGCTGAAGAATTGGGGATGCACCGCAATACTCTGAGCCGCGCCATGGCCGAACTGGGGCTTGATCTCTCTGAAGTTCGCGCAGGCCTCAAGCGTCCGCCGCGTAGCGAACGTCCTGTATTCAGCGCAGCGCGGCAGAGCTTCCGCCAGGGCTGACCATCAAACAGGTACATGTTGACAACTCAAACTAATACTGCAGCGCGCGTCGCCATCGAGCCAGGCTTTAACTGGGATGCGCAAGACGCTTATCTCTTCGACATCGACGGCACGCTTCTGCGCAGCCGCGACCGTGTGCATTTTGATTCCTTTGCCTCCAGCGTCCACCGGGTAACCGGCTTTGAAATCACGCTGGCTGGGATCCTGCTGCACGGCAGCACCGACACCGCAATTCTCCGCGAGGCATGGCGTCAGGCCGGCATCCCTCCCGATGTGCTCGAAGAGCGAATGGAAGCCATTCTTGAGGCGATGCGCAATACTGTCGCTGAACGCCGCCATGAGCTCGACCTGATTCGCATGCCGGGTGTGGAACAGACGCTCGATTACCTGGCGCGTCGCGGTGCCCTGCTGGGCGTGGCTACCGGCAATCTGGAGATGATCGGCTGGATCAAGGTGGAACAAGTCGGCCTGCGGCAATGGTTCCGCTTCGGCGGCTTCAGCGATCACTTCCCTGTTCGCTCCGAGTTGATTGGCGCGGCAGCAGATAAGGCCAGAGAGCTTGCAGGCCGCGGAGCCAGCATCTGCGTCGTCGGCGACACGCCGCGCGACATCGAGGCTGCACGCGCGAATTTTCTCTCAGTCATTGCCGTGGCCACCGGCAAGTACACTTTCGACGAATTGCTCGAGTATCAGCCTGAGGTCTGCGCTTCATCGCTGGCCGACCTTCTCACCCTCACACGGAACGCGCAGTGATCACACGGCCACCTGGATTGGCGCTCAAACCCGCCTCGGCTGGAAAACAACTCCGCCCGTGTGCACAGGTCTGCAGAAATTCTGTTCACCCAAAGAATTGGACCGCATGGACGATTCTTGCGGGACTCATCCTTGCGTCTGCAACCCTTTTGCCCTCGCAACAGCCGGCGCCACCAGCCGCGGAAGCCACCCCTCAAGACAAAAGCGCAGCGCCTTCCAAGCCGCCGTCCGGCTCGGAACGCAGGCGCGCAGCCAAGCTGTTTCTTCAAGCCAGCAAGCTCTTTGAGAAGGAACAGTTTGAGCAGGCGCTCGCGGATTATCGCCAGGCGGCCAAGCTTGATCCTTCAAATCCAAACTACGCTCTTGCGGGCGAACTGGCTCGTAGTCATGCCGTGACAGCGCTTCTTCAATCCGCGGTCAAAGATCGAAATCGCAGCGATGCCTCAGCCGAGCGTCAAGCCTTGGCGCGCGCTCTCGCGCTCGATCCCGATAACGCGCAGGTAATCGAACATCTGCACGAACTTGCGGATCAGGCCGCGCTCGCAGAGCCTCAGCCCATATACGGCCAGACGGGTTCAGGATTAGGCGAAGCCGTTACCCTTGCGCCCGACACCGCCGTGCACGACTTTCACCTGCGAATCGAGCAGCGCCAGGCCATCCAGCAGGTCTTTAAAGCCTACGGGCTCGATGCCACAATAGACGACAGCGTCCACCCCATCATGATCCGGTTCGACCTCGAAGATGCCAACTTCGAGCAGGCCATGCGCGTTCTGAGCCTGATGACCAACTCGTTCTACGTTCCTATCGACGCACACCGCGCCCTGGTGGCCCGTAATACCCCTGAGAACCGCCAGCAATTCATGCGGCAATCCCTTGAGACCATCTATCTGCCCGGCCTCCAGCCAACGGAACTCACCGACGTTGGAAACGTAGCCAAGAACATATTTGAATTGACGGCTGCGCAGGCCGCTGTCGAGCCTTCAGCGGGCACAATTACGGTTCGCGCGCCAGAGAAGACTCTCGCCGCATTCAACGCCACCATTCAGGACCTTCTCGCAGGCCACAACCAGGTGATGCTTGACGTCCGCCTGATACAGCTTGCGCACAATAGCGGCCGCGATACCGGCATCCAGCCGCCTCAGTCGATCACAGCGTTCAACGTCTATGCCGAGGAGCAGTCCATTCTCAACGCCAACCAGGCTCTCGTGCAGCAGATCATCTCCTCCGGCCTCGCTGCCCCCGGCGACACACTGGCGATCCTCGGCATCCTTCTGGCCTCAGGCCAGGTCTCAAGCTCCCTGTTCTCCAATGGAGTCGCGCTCTTCGGCGGCGGCCTCACACTCTCTGGAATCTCTCCCAAGCCAATCACGACCGATCTCAATCTGAATTCCTCTGAATCGCGCGAGTTGGAACAGATGCAGTTACGCCTGAGCGATGGCGAGGCAGGCACGGTGCGTTCGGGCACCAAATACCCCATTCAGACTTCGTCGTTTTCGAGTCTCTCCGCAAGCCTGCCCAACATTCCTGGACTCACCTCGGCCGGAAACTCCAGTGCCCTGTCTTCGCTTCTTGCCGGGTTGAACAGCGTACCCAACGTGCCCCAGGTGCAATACCAGGATCTGGGCCTTACGCTGAAGGCGACACCCAAGGTACTGCGCAACAACGACGTTGCCCTTACCATCGACTTGAAAATCGATGCGCTTGCAGGGTCTGCGCTCAACGGCAATCCGATCCTCGCTAATCGAGCCTATTCCGGTGTCGTGACACTGCGCGAAGGCGAAGGCGCCGTCCTCATCAGCGAGCTCGACAAGCAGCAAACCCGCGCCCTCAGCGGACTTCCGGGACTGACCGAGATCCCTGGCCTCAACAACGTCACCGAAAACAATACCCAGAAAACCTCGTCGACGCTGGTCATCGTCATCACGCCGCACGTCGTGCGCGGAACACAATCAGCCGGCCACTCGCCCATGATGCGCGTTGAACCAATGACCACAAATGGAGCGCGCTAATTTACACGCGCTAGTTTTTCGCCTGGAAAATCAAATCTCTAATTTATAGTCCTGGTCGCCAAACTTCCCGAAGTCCTGCGTCCCCACCCTCGCGATCCAATTTGCTCGTGTCGCGAGAGTGGAAGAACGCAATGCCGAAACTCCGGTTCTTACTTTGTCAACCCATCCAGCTTCGCCTGGTACTCAACCACCTGCTTGATCGTGTCATAAGGAGCGCCACCAATCGGAACCTGGCGTCCGTTCACCACCAGCGTCGGCGTCTGCTGAATATCCAGATCCTGTGCCAGCTTGACTGAAGACTCCACCGCTTCGGAGGTCTGCGGAGTCGATGCGCAAGCCGAAATCTTCGCCGGATCCTGCCCAGCCTTGGTTACTGCGCTATTCAGCGTAAGAATGGCTCCGTCCGCGCTGGCCAGACCATCCTGCCCTTCAAACACTGCCCCGGCGAACTGGAAGAACGCATCGCTCCCGCCCGCCTTGGCCACGCAGGTGGCGTATTCGGCTGCCAGCTTGGCCTGGGGATGGATCCTTTCCAGCGGATAGTTCTGAAACACAATCCGCGCCTTGGGGAAATCCGTGGCCAGCTTGTCCATATTTGCCTGCGCGTCCTTGCAATGCGGGCACTGGAAATCAGCGAACTCCACAATCAAGAGGTCCTTCGTTGCAGCGCCGCGATAGGGTCCGTCGGCTTTCTGCTGCAGCGTTGCCTTCGCTTCGGCATAGGGATGCTCGCCGAATGGCAATATCTCTTCGCCCGCAATAATGTGCTTGCCATCGGGAAGAGCGAAAAACTGGATCGCCGACGACTTCTGCTTGCCGCTCTTGTCGCCCACCAGCACCACCACTTTGCTGATGCCTTCTACCGGCGTCTTCAGAACCGCCTGCACCTGCCACATGCGCGTTTCATCGTAGCCCCAACTCGTCTGCAGGAAGGCATTGATGGTGTCCTGGCTCGGCGACGAAGCAGTAAAGTTCTTCGGGTCGGGCTTGGGAAAGACCGGCGGTGCAGGCGCGGGCGCCGATGGGGCCGCTTCAGCGGGTGTTTGTGCGGGCGCCGGAGGCACGTTCTGTTGCGCAGCGGCCTCGTAGAATGAAATCGATAACGCAGCCAGAGCAACCGCACTGGCAAAACGGACGGACAAACGGATCAAGCTGATTCTCCTTGTAATGCGGGAAGACTCCCGCAGTTTAGCTTACACCTGCACCTTGACTGCGATGGGAAATCTGCGCCCCATCCCAAAGGATTTCGAAGTAACTTTCAGCACCGGGGCAGCCTGCTGGCGTTTGTACTCGGAACGCTCCACGAGCCGTACAACCTGTTGGACGAGTTCAAGCGGAAATCCGTGTGCCGCGGCAATGTGCTCAGGCGTTTCGTACCGCTCCACATAAGCTTCAAGAATTGGATCCAGAACCTCGTAAGGCGGCAATGAGTCTGTGTCCTTCTGGTCCGGCCGCAGTTCCGCGGACGGCGGCTTTTCCAGAATCGCGCTCGGAATCACCTCGCCATTGCGGTTCAGCCAATGGCAAACCGCGTACACGCGCGTCTTCACCAGGTCGCCGATCACCGCCAGTGCGCCCACCATATCGCCATACAGTGTGCAGTAGCCCACCGCCATCTCCGACTTGTTGCCCGTGGTCAGCACCAGCGCCCCAAACTTGTTCGAAAGCGCCATCAACAGCCCTCCGCGTACGCGCGACTGAATGTTCTCTTCCGTAGTGTCCGCCTTCAACCCCGCAAACAGCGGCTCCAATGCCCGGGTATACTCCTCAAACAACCCCTCAATACCAATAACGTCATACCGAATCCCAAGATTAGCCGCCAACTTCCTGCTATCGTCAATCGAACCCTGCGATGAATAAGGACTGGGCATGCCGATTGCGAGCACATTCTCAGCACCCAGCGCATCCTTCGCAATGGCTGCTACAAGGGCCGAATCAATTCCGCCGCTAAGCCCCACCAGCACCTTGCTGAACCCGCACTTCCGCACATAATCGCGCGTGCCCAGCACTAATGCCTCATAGGCCGCTGCCGTGTCGCTCTCTTCGGTTGCAGATATAGCCTGCGCCCCGGCAGTAGCATCCAGCAGGTCCACAACCACCAGGTCCTCAGCAAACGAGGCTGCCTGCGCAATCACCTCACCGCGTGCATTCAATGCGAATGAAGATCCGTCAAAAATCAGACTGTCATTCCCGCCTACCTGGTTGCAAATCAGCACCGGAATCCCATCGCGCCGGGCGATCGCCGCCAGCATGGCGCGTCGAATCGCGCGCTTCCCATGCCAGAAAGGCGACGAGGACAAATTGATGTGCACCGCTGGCCGCTGCTGCATCAACTCTTCCAGCGGATCCACCTCGTAAAGCCGCCGCTGCCAAAATCCCTTGTCGTTCCACGCGTCTTCGCAAATGGTGATGGCCAGGCGCACTCCATCCAGTTCCACCACTTGCTGTGGTTTGGACGCAGCAACGAAGTAGCGCTGTTCGTCGAAGATGTCGTAAAACGGCAGCAACCGCTTGTGCTGTTCAAGCAGCAATCGCCCGCCATCCAGAAGTACGGCCGCATTCACGGCCGGCTTGCCGCTTCCACTTTCCGCAGCTAGCGCTACCCCGGCCAGCACAGCGGTAGGCAGGTTGCTCGTTGCCGCGGCAAGCTCATCCACGGCCTGGCGGCAACGCGCCAGAAAGCTTGGTTTTTCAAGGAAATCGGCCGGAGGATAGCCACAGATGACAAGTTCGGAGAAAACCGTCAGCCGCGCACCTGCTGCAGACGCGCGATGGCTTGCCTCGATAATCTTTGCAAGATTTCCGCTGAAATCCCCAACCGTTGGATTGATCTGAGCCAGTGCAATCTTCACAGTTCCAGTTTAAATCCCGACAGGCGGGAGGACCGAAATCCGGAAGCCGATCGCGGACATAGGATCCAGCCCCTAAAGTTCATTTCATAGAATCGGGGCCGCACTGCGAGCGGCAAAAGCACATCTACTGCCAGGAATGGCAGTTCGTTTACTCAAGTCGAAATCAATGTTGCATGCTTGTCTGTCCAATTCCATATTGAATTGCTGCTTTAAGTACGTCGACTTTTATATCTGTCAGTGTTTTGAATTTAATGCAATATCCTGTGACGCTTGCTTTGCCGAGTTCTTTTCCAAATGTCTGGGCCAGGTATTTCTTGTCATCTATTCCCATAATGTAGACGGAAATGCCTGTTGTATTCGCACTTAGACCGATTTGATAGAACTCCCTTGTTTTTCCATTGGCATATTTCATGGTTTGGGATCCATATCCAATGTTTGGGTTGGAAACGGTTTTTCCTTTCTCGTCTTTTCCATCCAAGTACCACAATTTACATGCTGACATCAAAGCCGGAATAATGCCATGTAGCTCCTGCATTTCGCTACGTTTTGGTTCCGGTTGAGTGGCAATATACTCCGTGATTTGTTGCTGCACGCTCATATAGATCTCCTTGGCTTAGCGGTATAGCTGTTCTCCAGTTGGTGTAGAGGGAAACGTGACCGCTAAGTGGCTTTTTTCTCAAGAAAAAGCCACCACGTAGCGACTTGGCGACACTGCAAGTACTGGAGAACAGTTCTAATCCATTGCTCTGGGAACAACCGGATTGGAGTCGGCTTGCTAGGCAGCGTCGAAGGCTTTGCATTCATCCCTGCGTGACGTTCACAGGCAACTTTAGGAACACCAGTCTAAGTGCCGGTCCCCGCAAAAACCACGGCGATCGTCCGCATAATAATCTTCAGGTCCAGCCACATGCTCCAGTTCTCGATATAGGTCACATCCAGCGATATGTAATTGTCGAACGAGGGATCCTGCCGCGCCTGCACCTGCCAAAGGCCCGTCACGCCCGGGGTCACATCCAGCCGGCGAAGGTGGCTGAGCTTGTATTCCTTCACTTCGCTCGCAATCGGCGGCCGCGGTCCCACCACGCTCATATCGCCCTTCAGCACATTGAAGAATTGCGGTAACTCGTCCAGCGAGTACTTGCGTAGAATTCTGCCCACTTTGGTGATGCGTGGATCGTTCGAAATCTTGAACAAGACTCCGTCCCGCTCATTCATGTGCATCACATCCGCGCGGCGACGTTCGGCGTCTCGCACCATCGTTCGGAACTTGGTGCAGTGGAATACACGGCCCTTCTTTCCGATTCGCTCAGAAGAATAGAAAATTGGACCGTGCGAGTCCAGTTTCACGGCAATCGCAATCGCCAAAAACACCGGAGCAAGCAGAATCAGGAACACGGTCGAAAACAAAATGTCCAACACCCGCTTCAACACCAGGGCTACCTCGGGCACGTATCCGCGGTGCAGCGGAATCGTCGGAAACTGGCCCACATACTCAATATGGTTGTTCCATGAAAGCGTGCCGTACAAATCCGGAACCACGCGCAGGTCGACCCCGTGAATACGGGCCTGTTCAAGCGTGTTCTGAACCACCCCGCGCTCGCATGGCGTGGCAAAAAATACCTCATCCACAAACTGCTTGCGGGCATGCTGAAACAGCGTGTCCAGCGTGCCAACCACTTCTCCTGACGTCGCCGTAAAGTCGGACTTGGCGCCGGGCAACTCAATAAACCCCTTGAACGTATAGCCGAGATGCCGGATGCTTTCCAGGTGGTGCCGCAATGCGTGCGCCTCTGGTCCGGTACCCACAATCAGAACGTTTCGTGTCCCCACCCCGCGCTCGAAAAGCCTGTACATGAACATTCGATAGACAAGCCGGCGCAGGCTGAGGGTCACCGTCACCATTCCAACTGTGACTAAAACAATGCTGCGCGGAATATCATTTCCGTGAAGCAGATAAAGCGCGCCGGTGAGCAGGAGCCCCGACGTTAAACAGGCCTGAACGCTAAGCCTTTGCTCATGGAGAAAACTGGTCAGCCGCGTTGGGTTGTACAAATGCATTCGCCGGCTGGTGATGATCAGCGCTCCAGCGAACCCGCACAACAAGGCCAGTAAGATGCCCATCGACCGGCCCTGAATAAGTGTCCCGTGCCAGAATCCTTTGGCTCCGGCCACTGGTCCGGTGTGGAACTCGTAAAGTGTCGCGAGCGCCGCTGACCCGAGAACGGTTACCAGATCCAGCGTCATCCACAATGTTGCGGTGCCCCGCATTGCGCGCGGAGGCTCGACATTTGCCACTCCTGCCCAGTCCGGGGAGGAGGACACGGAAGCTGAGACTCTTTGCCAGAATTCGGACGTCGCCATAGTTTGTTCCGCAGACCTCAAAGTTCGAACGAAAGGGAGAAATTAGGGACTGTCTTCCTCCTACGACAGAACCATGCAAGCAACGAAAGCTCATTGGAACAGAGAGAACAGAATGTGCATTTCCTGGGATGCTTCCTGAACCATCGGACAGGCTGTGATTGCGCCTTTATGTCCGCTGTCTGAAATAAGCCATGTCTCCTGTAACGAAGAATGGCTTGAAATTCATTCTGGATATACCGCCGCATCTGACAACTGAGGGAGTTAGCGTGTCATCATCGCGTACGGCGAAAAATGGGTGAAGATCATGCATTCGGTCGAGCTTATGAATGCTGGTTGAAACTTGAGCGCTCGATAATCATCTTTCAACGAAGATCTGCGTCTTGGAGTGCCACTTTACTGAACCTAATGAGTCCAGGGTATTCAACATGCCGTTCAATTCGAACAATGATAACTTGAGTGGGTTATACGGAAACTGCCAACAACATAAGCATCGCCCGCAGGGGGCCTCAATTGCAAGAAAAATCGTCCGAAAGCTTGATTACGATTTGGTAACATCTTCATTCCGAAGGTAATACATAGGCATCGAGCGCCAGGAACTGCTGCAGGTGCGGGTCGGGTGATGCCAAAAAATCTTCGAGCGTCCCAAAAAATCTCGCCCGGCCCTGGTCCAGGAACAGCACCAGGTCTGCCAAACGCTCGGCAAACCGCATGTCGTGAGTTACCACAATACTGGTAAATCCAAGCTGCAGCTTCAACCGCTCAATCAGGTCTCCCAGGCGCCGCGCGATGATCGGATCAACCATCGTAGTCGGCTCGTCGTACAGCACCACCTCAGGCTGCGCTGCCAGCGCTCGCGCCATCGCCACAGCCCGCTTTCGCCCCGTGGACAAGCTGGCCGGAAACGCATCCTTAACGTCGTCAGCCCCTACCAGCCCAATCAACCGGTCCACAATCTGCTGAACCTGCTCCTCATCCAGTCCGCCGCGCTCGCGCAATGGGAAAGCGACGTTCTCACGCACACTCATCG
>Ga0302195_10000472_pt1 | contig 30764 bp, 32 predicted proteins | sample II_Bog_N1_2_FD_198778 | JGI IMG/M metagenome (GOLD analysis project Ga0302195, IMG submission 198778) | Peat permafrost microbial communities from Stordalen Mire near Abisko, Sweden - II_Bog_N1_2 | ecosystem: Environmental > Terrestrial > Soil > Wetlands > Peat | place: Sweden: Abisko...
TCGCACCCTCCACATAAAGAAACGCCACCTTCCTCCCATCCGGAGAGAAGGCCGGCGCCTCCACATATCCCTTCAGCGTCGTCAGCCGCCGCGCCGCTCCCCCATCCACCGGCGCAATATAAAGGTCCGTCTGCTCTCCCGGCGCTGCGCAATCTGAAAAGAACGCCACGCTCTTCGCATTCGGAGACCACACAATCTCCCCTTCACGGCAGCGCTCATCCGCCTTGGTCGAAGCCGTCACCCGAACGCTCTTACCCAAATCCTCAAGCCCAGCCACCCGAATCTCCGCGCCGCCCTTGCCAAACTCAAGCCATGCCAGCCGCTTCCCGTCCGGTGAAACCGCCACCTGCCCCACCGACCGCCCACGGTTCAGCCCCTTCAACACTTCGTCAATGTGCGAGTGGTCCGGCGCCTGCGTCGCAGCCATGGAAACATTCGCCCCAAAGCCCAGAAACAAAACAGCGCCAGACAAAAGCCCGGCGCGAACGAAAGTGCGAATCAATGTCAAAAACATACAGAAATCCTATCAGGCCACTTCCCCCCTTTCGGCAATCAAAAATGCACGTCATCCCGACCGACCGAAGGGAGTGGAGAGCCTGCCCTGAGCGTAGTCGAAGGGGATCTGCGGCTGCATTGCGGCTGAACCGCTAACTAGCTGAACCACTGCCTCCCCAAAAAATAATCCCAAAAACTTTGCAGTCTATTACCCCCAAACCGCGCACAATTGAATCAACGACCTTGGATTCACCAGAAATCACTCCACCGTCTGGTTTCCGCGGATTTTAGCGCCTTCAAACGCGACAACCCCACCCCCTCCCCCCAAAAAATGCCCTTGGGGCCGTTGGTTTTTTTGACTAACATCAACAGAATGATACGTTTGCAAAATCGTCCCGTGTACCAATCAGTAAACATAAACCTGGTTTTTTGAGGAAAAACAGCGCTTTTTTGCGCGATTTCAGCCAGAATTTACGTCCAGACGCTTGAAATACCCCCCTTTTTCAACCTCAGCAAAGACAAGCACACTTGACATCGCGTCTCATTTTAGGTAAAGTTAACTTGTCTTTTAGGAAAGGACACACGTCATGCTCTTCGCTCGCAGCCCTCTGAAGTCCCTCCAGCGACAATCCGGAATCCTGCTCGGCTCCACCCTGCTCCTCACCATGTTCCTGTTCGCTGTCGCATACGACGCCCCTGAGCACTTCAACGTCCCGCATCCGCTCCTTCTGCTGCTCCGCCTCCTGCCCGCCTTCCCCGTTGCCGCCATGGTCTACATCATCGGCCGCTACCTCGCCCGGGAAACAGACGAGTTCATCCGCGCCATCGTCACCCGCGCCATCCTCTGGGGGCTCGGCGTCACCATGGTCGCCAACATCGTGCTCAACGTCCTGTTCTCAGGTGGCAGCGCCTACGGCCCCTCGCAGATCTTCGGCATCGACATCTTTTTCGCCACCGCCTGCCTGGCCCTGCTCGCGCAACTCAAGAGGAACCAATGAACATCCGTCTCTGCAACCGGCAACTCAGCCCCCTCCAGCGCCGAACCATGCAGCTCTTCGGCGCCAATCTCGCCCTCACCGCGGTCCTGTCCCTGGGCGCCCACGACCTCGTCAAAGACCTCCATCCCAGCGCATTCCTGATCTATTTCACCGCCCTGCTCCCCACCATCCCCGTCATTGGCATAGTCGCCACCGTAGGCCGCTACCTCGCCCGCGAGACCGACGACTTCATCCGCATGCTCGTCGTCCAATCCCTGCTCTGGGCCCTCGGAATCACCTTTGTCGTCGACACCTACCTCGGCGGCCTCTTCGCCCACCCGCAGATCTTCCGCCTCATCCCCATCCTCAACATCGACCTCTTCTGCGTCTCCGTCGGTGTCGCTGTCCGCATCCAGCTCTGGAGGAACCGATGAAAAACCGCCTGCGTGTCCTCCGTGCCGAGCGCAACTGGAGCCAGGCCGACCTCGCCGACCGCCTTCAAGTCTCCCGCCAATCCATCAACGCAATCGAGACCGGCCGATTCGACCCCAGCCTCCCCCTCGCCTTCAAACTAGCCAGACTTTTTGAAACCCCCATCGAGCAGATCTTCACCGACGAGGAATAGCTCGCGCGCGTCCCAAGCCCATGTCGAAGGGTACGGGCTTTACAGGCTGCGGAAAAACTACCAAATGGCCGAAGTTTTGAAAGGGCACGGCTTCAGCCGTGCCGCAAGTGGCTGAAAATAAACGCTGGGCTTTAGCCCCCGAGGGAACGCGACCCAAACATCAAGGCCCGCTCTTCCCCACCATCCTATAAAGCACCAGCGTCGTCCGATCGTCATCGTCAAACATCGGATAACTCGCCATCTTCTCCAACGCATACGGCGCCAGCAACTCCTTGTTATCGTCGCTGACAGCATTCCAAACCAGGTACCACCCAGGCTGATACCGCCTCAGCTTCTCCGCCCCGTCTTCGGTCCCGTAGAAGTCATTGATCGCCGGAATCCCCGTCATCAACGAAATCTGCGGCCCGCTCACCCCAAGCGTCAAAGCCTTCTGCTCCGGATGACTCCGCACAATCTGCGCAATCGAATCCGCCGCATTGCGATAGTCATAACTTCGCTGAGTCAGAAACCCAGCAATCATCCACCCATTCGCAATCACTGCCCCACTTAGCACCAACCCCAACAAAACCGCCGTCTTCTTGGCATGAGTAACTAACTCCGCAAAGGTCAGCACCACGATCCAAACCAGCGGTGCCAGCATCGCAAAGAAATACCGCGGCGCATAGTCGTCCTGACGGCGAAAGACAAACACTCCCTCCGCCGCCAGCGCCAGCCACGACGCCATGAACAGCGGATTGCTCCATAGCTTCCGCTTCCACACAACCGCCAAAATCAGAATTGCCACCCCAACCGGATAAAGCACCCGATCCACCCAGAAGCAATCCAAAAAGAAGTCGTGCAGTATCGAGAGCGTCTGCCCCCACTCAATATCCGGCAGCGCATTCACGCCAAAAAAGTATCTGTAATCGGCGCCATAACCCATCCTGGCCACAAGCAAGGCATACCCATTCACCAATGCCAACGGAACCACCACCACTGCCAGGACCGTCCGCCCAAGGCCAGCTACCTTCCGCTCCATTGCCGACCACGCCACCCACATCACCGCAGGCAGCAGGATCGCCGCTGTCGTCTTCGTCAGCAGCATCACCGCCGTCCCCAGCGCGAGCGACGCCAGTGGCCGCCACCGCTTCACGTTTGCGTAAGAAGCCATCAGCATCAAGGCGCAAAACTCAAAAACAACCAGCGTCTCCAAAACCGCCAGCCGATTGAACACAAACGCAAATGGACTCGCCCCCAGCAGCAACACCGCAAGCAACGCCGGCGTCTCCCGGCCCTCGGCAAACCGCCGCACCAGCAGAAAAACGACGCCCAGCGTGGCAATCGAAATCACCACATTCAGCGCCCGTGCCGCCACCACACTCACACCCGTAAAGTGAAAAAGGAAACCCAGCAGCACCGGCCAAACCGGCAGCGCCGCCGCGGGGTTGTAGTCCCCAGCCACAAACCAATGCCCTGAAATCGCGTGCATCACCGCCGCGTTCGCCCACCAACCCTCATCGGTGAACTTCGCCTGGTCCATCATCCACGGCGACCAATTCGGAAAATCCGCAGAAAGATAAAAAAACTTCGCCACGCTCAGTGCAGCCACCGCGGCCCAGATTCCAATCCGAACTCCCCGCCGCGAAAACCACCCTTCCAGGTCGAGATTCATCTTCCTCAAGCTACCTCGGTCCTCATTGCGCGCAAGCGCCGTCTGCCCCACCGCGGGTGGCCGCCTAGCTGACTGGCTGACTTGCTTTGTCGATCGCCAACAGCGTCTCCAGCAACGGCCTCAGCAGCTTCAAATCCAGCGCATTCGCCCCGTCTGACATGGCATGGGCCGGATCGTCGTGGACCTCCAAAAACAGCCCGTCAATCCCCGCCGCAACCGCCGCCCGCGCCAACAGCGGAATAAACTCCGGCTGCCCGCCGCTCACTCCGCCAGCGGCGCTCGGCTGCTGCACCGAATGTGTCCCATCAAACACCACTGGAGCCATCGCCCGCATCACCGGCAGTCCCCGGTAGTCCACCACCAGCGTGTTGTATCCAAAACTGGCCCCGCGCTCGGTCAAAAACACCCGCTCATTGCCCGTCGACCGCACCTTCTCCACCGGATGCGTCATATCCCACGGCGCAACAAACTGGCCCTTCTTGATGTTCACCGCGCGGCCCGTCTTGCCAGCCGCCACCAGCAGGTCCGTCTGCCGGCAAAGAAACGCCGGAATCTGCAGCACATCCACCGCCTCGGCCGCAATCTCGCAGTGCCCCGGCTCGTGCACATCCGTCAGCACCGGAAGCCCCGTCTCCCGCGCCAGCCGGCCCAGAATCCGCGTCCCCTCCACCAGTCCCGGCCCGCGAAAGCTCTTCACGCTCGTCCGATTCGCCTTGTCGTAGCTGGCTTTGAAGATGTAAGGAACACCAAGGTCCGCCGTAATGCGCTGAATGGCGTCCGCCATCGTCCGCACATGCGTTTCCGACTCAATCACGCAGGGGCCGGCAATCAGGAACAGCTTTCCCGCTCCCACCTCAACCGGCCCGATTTCAAAGGATTTGCTCACCAGACAAATTCTATCCTGCCTTGCGGGCCATTTCTCCTAAACCAGCGTCGCCTGGTCCACATGGCTCCGTGACCACTCCCAAAGCGCACGGTCCAGCGCGTGCAGCGCCGTCGGCCCCGGCAACTCCTCCTGCGGCGCAATAATCCCCCGCTCCGCCAGCCGCCGGCAGAAGTTCACATATTCCGCATAGAAATCCGCGTTATGACGCGCATGCCCCAGAGCCTCCAGAGCTCGAAAATCCAGCACGTTATACCGCTCCGGCCAAATTGCCGCCAAGATCGCCGAAGCTATCGGCAGATCCACCCCGCGCATTGAAGTCAGCGCCTCAATCGCATTCCGCACCGAGGTCTCCGGCGCAGCCGCCACCGCCAAAACTCGCCTGATCTTCGCCTCGCTGTTCCCAATCAGGTAATGCACCACCCGCTCCGACTTCCAGCGGACAATGCCCTCCAGGTTCGCCAGCGAATAGTCCCCATTCCGAATCGCCACCCCCGCCTCAAAGGCCTCTCTCTCCAGTTCGTGCTCTTTCGAGCCTGCCTTTTCCCAGTACTGCTCTGCAAGTTGTTGAAGATCCTGCGCCTCGGGTTGTAGTTCAAATTGCGCCATGGTGTGACTTGCCTCCGTGCATAAAAACCCAGCCACCATAGGCCCAACAAAAAACCTTTGTCAATGCCCAAAAGTACACATGCAAAAATAACCTGCCAAATCTGCATTGGCCGCAGTTTTGGACCGTCGCGGGAAAGAGTCGGAAAATAGGAATATGGTACGATTTCTTCCATGCAGACTGTGTTGGACATCCCGGATAGCAAATTCGACCGGTTGACTGCCAAAGCTCGGCAGGAGGGCACATCTGTCGACGCGATTGTCCTGCGCATCATCGACAAGGCATTGGATAGTGAATCTGCCGCGCATAAGCCTCTCAAGCGGTTCAAGCATCCGGTCATTCCCGCCACACGCACGGACAAACTCGTAATCAGCAATGAGCAAATCTATGACCTCATCGGTTTTCCCTGATGTAAACGTGTGGCTGGCGCTCAACTACCCGTCCCATTTCCATCACGAAGCCGCCGATCAATGGTACGAGTCGTCCGATCCCCTTCCAATCTTGGTTTTTTGCCGGCATACGCAGTTGAGCCTGTTCCGGCTCCTGACAACAGAGGCGATCCTCGGGCAGGATGTCCTGTCACAGCGCCGCTGCTGGGCCTTGTTCGATGAGTGGATTTCTTCTGGCGACGCTGAATTTGCTGACGAACCTGCCGGCCTCAATGCCGTCTTAAGGCGGCGTACACTCAGCGATTTTCCATCGCCTAAGACCTGGGCCGACGCCTATCTCGCCGCTTTTGCCGAAGCCGCGAACCTCACTCTGGTGAGGTTCGACCGCGCCTTGGCCGGGAAGGTAAACGGTGCAGTGCTACTCTAGCCGTTCGTGACCACGCTCAGTCAGCCTGCGCTTGACCACTGAACGCATCCATTTCTGCTGCGCCCACCCGATAAAGCACAGTAATGCAATCAGAATCCATTCATAAAATGAACCTTTGCGGCCTCGCACAGTCAGCCAACTCGGCATACTGAGCGCCACGTTCTTCCATTCAATTTCAATTGCGTAAACCATCAGGAGAAACGGCATATGCATAAGCGCGAACTTCGGAAGTTGCTCCTTCACCTGAGGCCTATGCAAAGAACAATTCTTGTCTCGGAATGCCAGGGAAAAAACGAGCACTGAGTATCCGGCCAAGGTCGCTAAAGGAAGCCCCCACGGCTCATCCATAAGCGGAAAAACAGGGCGCAGAAGGTTACACCTGCCAAGATCACCGCGAGACGACCAGTCGCAGCGTAGTTCCGCCACGTGTCCTTCGGGACCGTATCATCCCACTCAGCCTCTTCAGTCTCTAAACGTTGATTCTCCATATGGTTGTTCGCTATGAAACTATCACTGATGGTCTATTTTGTCACCGAAACTTCCTCTTCGTTACGACTCTTCCCAGCCGCTCCCCGGCTCTTATAGCTAGCCGTAATAAACTCCCGGAACAGCGGATGCGGCTCCAGCGGCTTCGACTTGAACTCGGGATGGAACTGGCAACCCAGAAAGTAAGGATGGCCAGGGATTTCGACGATCTCCACATAGGTTGCATCGGGTGTGGTGCCGCTGATGCGCAGGCCGCCGCCGGTGAGCAATGCTTCATACTCGCGGTTGAACTCATACCGGTGCCGGTGCCGTTCGCTGATCTCCGTCGCTCCGCCGTAGGCTTTTGCGGCCAGCGAATCCTCCTGCAAAATGCACGTCCACGCACCCAGGCGCATGGTGCCGCCCATCTCTTCAACGCCAAGCAGTTCGCGCAGTTTGTAGATAATGCGGTGCTGGCTTGCCGGATCGAACTCGCTCGAATTCGCGTCCTTCAACCCGCACACGTTGCGCGCAAACTCGATGCACGCGGTCTGCATCCCCAGACAAATGCCAAAATAAGGCACCTTGTTTTCGCGCGCATAACGAATAGCATTCAACATGCCCTCGATGCCGCGCTTGCCGAAGCCCCCGGGAACGAGTATCCCGTCGAACCCTTCTAACTGCTGCTCATAACTCCTATCATCGGGAGTTTTCGATTCCAGCCCCTCCGCTTCAATCCATGTAACATTGAGTTTCAAATTCTGCGAGACCGCTCCGTGCGTCAAAGCTTCCTTCAGCGACTTATAACTATCTTCATATTCCACATACTTGCCTACGATGGCGATATTGACGTCGTCTTTCGGGTGATAGCAGCGGTCGACCAGATCCTTCCAGGCGGTGAGGTCGGCCTCCGGGGCATCCTTGTGCAGATACTTCAGGATCAGCGCGTCGAGACCCTCCTCGGCAAATCGAAGCGGAACCTCGTAGATCGACGGCACCGTCGTAGCCCCCACCACGGCCTTCTCTTCCACGTTGCAGAACGCCGCAATCTTCTGCTTGATCTCCCGGCTCAAATTCCTATCCGAACGGCAAAGCAGAATATCCGCCTGAATCCCAATCCCCAGCAGTTCCTTCACCGAGTGCTGCGTCGGCTTGGTCTTCAACTCCTGCGCCGCCGCAATCCATGGCACCAGCGTCAAGTGAACAAAAACCGTGTTCTCGCGCCCCAGTTCCTGCCGCATCTGGCGAATGGCCTCCAAAAACGGCAGCGACTCGATATCGCCCACCGTCCCGCCAATCTCCACAATCGTCACGTCCGCGCCGTTGGCCGAAACCTTGCGCATCGCGTTCTTGATCTCGTTGGTCACATGCGGAATCACCTGCACTGTCTTGCCCAGGTAGTCGCCCCGCCGCTCCTTCAAAATGATCTGCTCGTAGATACGCCCCGTCGTAAGGTTGTTATCCCGCGAAAGCGGTGCATGCGTAAACCGCTCATAATGGCCCAGATCCAGATCGGTCTCCGCGCCGTCGTCCGTCACAAAAACCTCGCCATGCTGAAACGGCGACATCGTCCCCGGATCGACATTCAGGTAAGGATCGAACTTCATCAGGTTCACGCGCAGGCCGCGGCTTTCAAGCAGGCAGCCGATCGAAGCCGCTGCCAAACCCTTACCTAAACTGGACACAACTCCGCCCGTCACAAAGACATACTTTGCAGACATCGCCGCAACCTCACTCTTCAATTGTTTGGATTGGTCGTACCAGGGGTGCACAATCAAGTATGGCAGAGTTGGAGACGGGAACAAAATCAAAAAATGGCAGCCAGCCCCTTCGAAATCCGCCAACCTGTAATTAACCAAATTAGATTCAACAACTTTCCTTCAACCATCTCTGTGTAAAATCGGACGCTTTTCTCCTCCCGCTGCGCTCAGACACCGTCGTTTGAAGTCCCGTCAAACTCCCATCTTGCCCCTCCAAGCCGCCAAGGCTAGCATCTCCATGAAAGGACTCCATCCATGACCACCTCCGCCATCCTCCACCGCAAGCTCGGCGCCACCGGCCCCAATGTCTTCCCCATCTCCCTCGGCTGCATGGGAATGAGCGGCATCTACGGCCCTTCGGACGATGCCGAATCCCTCGCCACCATTCACGCCGCCATCGATGCCGGCGTCAACCTCATCGATACCGGCGACTTCTACGGTATGGGCCACAATGAGATGCTCATCGCCCGCGCCCTCCATTTCCAGCGCGAGCAAGTCCTGCTCTCCGTTAAATTCGGCGCTCAGCGCACCCCCAGCGGAGCCTGGCTCGGATTTGACGCCCGCCCCGCCGCCGTCAAAACCGCCCTCGCCTACTCCCTCAAACGCCTCGGCGTCGACTACATCGACATCTATCGCCCCGCACGTCTTGACCCCGCCGTGCCCATTGAAGACACCATCGGAGCCATCGCCCAGATGGTCAAAGCCGGATACGTCCGCCACATCGGTCTCTCTGAGGTCGGACCCGAAACCATCCGCCGCGCTGCCGCCGTCCACCCCATCGTTGACCTCCAGATTGAGTACGCCCTCATCAGCCGCAGCCCTGAAGCCCGCATCTTCCCCGTCCTCGAGGAGCTGGGCATCGCCGCAACCACCTACGGCACCCTCTCCCGAGGCCTGCTTTCCGGCTCACGTCCCGCCCACCCCACCGACCTGCGCGCCCACCTGCCCCGGTTCAAAGACGGAAACCTCGACCACAACCTCACACTCGCGGAAAAGCTCAAGGAACTCGCCGCAGCCAAGGGCGTAACCCCAACCCAGTTGGCCATCGCCTGGTCCCTCGCCAAGCACAACTTCATTGTCCCCGTCGTAGGCGCGCGAACCCGTACCCAACTCGCCGAAAGCCTGGGTGCCTTGCCGGTCCATCTCACCGCCGCAGAAATCGCCGAACTCGAAGCCGCCGTCCCTGCCGAATCCGCCGCCGGAACCCGCTACGACGCCATCCAGATGAAGAACCTCGACAGCGAAAAGTGAGCCGCAAATGACTGCCCGGCTCGAAATCCTCCAGACCGACATCACCACCCTCGCCGTCGACGCAATCGTAAACGCCGCCAACGGTTCCCTCCTCGGAGGCGGCGGCGTCGACGGAGCCATCCACCGCGCCGCCGGCCCCGATCTCCTCCATGAATGCCGTCTGCTTGGCGGGTGCAAGACCGGCCTGGCAAAGCTCACCAACGGCTATCGGCTCCCCGCCCGCTTCATCCTCCATACGGTCGGCCCAGTGTGGAATGGCGGGTCTCACAACGAGCCGGAACTCCTGGCCAGTTGCTACCGCGCCTGTTTCGCGCTCGCTCGCGAAAACCAATTGCGCACATTGGCATTCCCTGCCATCAGTTGCGGCGTCTACGGATACCCGATCACCCAGGCCGCCGAAATCTCCGTCCGCGAAACCCTCGCCGAACTCGCCGCCAACCCCAACCTCCAAAAAGTGGTCCTCGCCTGCTTCGACCCGGCCGTATACTCAGCCCTCACCCAGGCGCTCGCCCATCAGCAATAACCAGTCCCAAAACGCAGAAAGGGCAGGCCGGAGCCCACCCTTCTCGCTCAAAATCAGTTTCCGCCTACTTTAGCTGCACCTTCACCACCACTTCGGGATCAAGATCAATCTCCGATTTAAAGCCTTTCAGCATCGTGGTCCAGTCGGCATCCATGTGCTTGCCCAGGCTCACGCCCGGCAGCGTGCTGCCCAAACGAATGTCGTCTTCGTCCTTGGCCCCCGCACTTCCCAGCCCAGTGTTCGGGTCCAGTCCATTCGAAGAGCCTGTTCCCTGGGAACCCGAGGTCGGTCCTGTTCCACTCTGCGGATTGATGTTCCGCGCCATCACCGAATTTGCGCCGAAAAGATCGTGCGGCGACATCTCCGGACCAATTGCCACCACCAGTCCGCGAATCGTGACCGGCGAGCCACCCTTCACTTCAATCTGGTCAAAGCGGAACGTCATCAGCGAGTCGCCGTTGCCGTCCTTCCTGTTCTGCACCGTGGCAACCTTGCCCAGAATCTTCGATCCTTTGGGAATGTCCGTCCCATCCTGCAGCTTATAGGCCCTCAGCGTCTTCGCCGCAATCAAGTCGCCGACCTTGGCGTTTCTTGAGCTCACCTTCACCGCAATCTTGGCCACCACCACCGGCGCAGGCGCACTTCCCTCAGAGCTTTGTGCGAACCCAAATGAACAGCAGGCTGCCGACAAAAGAACGCCAGCAACAAATAAAGTGGAAAATTTCCTGGGGAAACGATTCATTGAAGCCTCCTGAATGGACGGGATGGACTCTCGCATATCTTAGTGCACATGGCGTTGCAGCAAACGAGAATTCCGCGAACCGACCGCGTGCAATTCTCCCCACTCGCCAAACGAAAGTCAAACAGGTCCATACGACTCGAAGAATACCGCAGTGGTTAGCCCCGTAGTCGCAGAAATCCACCCAGGAGGCAGGTCCCTACCTCAACTGCACCTTCACCACCACATCGGAATTCAGATCGATCTCCGTCTTGATGCCCTCCAACGCCGTCGTCCAGTCCGCATCCATGTGCCGCCCCAACGCAACGTCCGGCAGCGTACTCCCCATCGGAATGTCGTCCTCGTCCATCGCTCCCCCGGACTCATGTTGCATGGCAGGGTCAATGCCACTCGCAATCGGGCTGCTTCCCCCGCCTTGCAGAATCGACTTTGCTCCAAACAGATTCTTGGGAGCCAGTTCCGGACCAATCGCCACCACCAACCCGTGAACCGGAACCACCGCACCACCCTTCGACTCAACCTGGTCGAACCGGAAAGTCAGCATCGACTTCCCGTTACCTTCTTTCTTTGATCGTGCCAGCGCTACTTTGCCAATCAAAGTCGAGCCCTTCGGCAGTTCTGTCCCGTCCGCCAGCTTGTAGGCCTTCAGCGTCTTCGCCTTCACTTCATCGCCGGTCTTCGCGTTCCTGCTGCTCAAACCTGAAGCTATCTTCGCCTCCAGCACCGGCCCGGCAGCAGCGGCGGACGCTCCGGTCGGGATCGTAATTGCCGCAGCGCCAATGGTTGGATCAGTTGTAAGAAATAAAGCCACAACGGGTAGTAAAAACGCATTTGCCCAGCTCAAACGTCTCACGTGAATCTCCTCCGTACAGAATTGCTGCCCCGGTCCAAAGAACCTCTGATCAAGTCGAAGTTTTGAAAGGGCACCGCATTAGCCCCCTCAGGAATTGCTGATGGCCTATTCAGAGCTTCCCTAAAGAACCTCTGATCAAGTCGAAGTTTTGAAAGCGCACGACTTCAATAGCCTGCCCTGCGCGAAGTCGAAGAGTGCCGCAAGTGCCGCAAAATCAACTGGGCTTTAGCCCCTGAGGGTTGCCTTCGTTGAGAAGTGACACTTGTGCAGACCTTCCCTGATTCCTTAGACCCCGGCCACCGGCATTTGTACCAATGAGAAAGACGCAATCGGGGTGCTAAAAGTTCAATGTAATTTTCGCCGTCATCGACCGCGGAGTTACAAAGTGCGTTCCGCTGAATGTTGACAGGAAGTTATACAACGCATACTTGTCCGTCACATTGATCGCTGTAAGATCCAGGTTCACTTTGTAGCGATCCCCATGGAAAAGATTATCCTTGCCCAACGTCGCGTCGAACAGGCTCCTCGACGAAATGCGCGGGGGATTGTGGTCGTTGTCTCCCGTTCCCGGTGCTGGAATATTCACCAGCGACGAGTGGTACTCTGACGCCAGGCAAACCGCCGGCAGAGGATTGCCCGGCGTCGCCTTCAAACCGCCGCACATCAGCCCCGCCTGCGCCTCTTCATCCGCCGTCAACTGTCCCAGCATCACCGCCGGCTGCCCGTTCAGCAACGTCGAAGTTCCCGCGCACGCGCTGTTTGGATCGTTGGCCAGCGTGTTGTAGCACGGCACTGAGCCGGCAACCTGCCCGGAATCAAAACGCCAGTTGAAGCCACCCCACAGCCCGTTCAAATACTTCCCCCGCGACAGAGTGTATTGAATATGCGTCTCCTGGTTGAACTTCTCATCGTGGTCAATCCGGAACGGCAAACCTGTCTGTCCAACAGTCGCGCCGGCTCCAGCCACCTGCGGAGGGAAGAACCGCGCCGCCACTGACGACATCACCGAATATCCACTCATGTGGTGCCACTCCGGCATCTCCACATGCAGTGCGTAGCCGGGAATTTTCGAGCTATGCCAATCAATCGGGAACGTAATCGGTGTATTGCCCAGCACGCTGAAATCAAACGCGTTGTGCGTGTACTTCCAGATATACTCCCCGCTCACCACAACCCGCTTGCCAATTGCCTGCTGCAACCCCGCATGAAACTCGTTGCGGAAGCCCGGCTGCAGCGTCCCCGCCACACCCGAGCTGCACGCCAGCAGCGGCGCCAGCACAGCATTCGAGCAGCCCTCGCTGGAAAGCACCAGGTTCTCGTTGAACGGCGTCTCCAGTGTCCGCGCATACGAAACACGAAGCACTGTCGCCGTCGGCTTGATGTTGTAGGCGATACCAACTCGCGGTTGCGTCTGATTGGCCTTGCTCAACCCGTTGTAAACGTCCTCGCGCAGCCCAAGGTTAAACAGCCAGTTCGTCACCTTGATCTGATCCTCGGCGAAAAGCCCGAGTTCCTTCACATCGGTGTGCCCAACGTAGGTATAGAAGCTCCCGCCGCGCGTCAGATCGTAGGGCGCAAGCACCGCCAGGTAGCTGGGATTCTGCCCCGCTGTGCCGCCCGGGCATTCAGAACGGTCGGAGTAGCCCGGCAGAGGATTGCCGCTCGCATCAACGCAAGGCGCGCTGAAGCTGTAGGTCGGGTCCACGACTCCAACGTTGTCGTTTTCCTGCAAAAATGTCTGCCCGTACTGCGCGCCGGCCTTGAAAGTGTGAATCCCCTTCGAGTAAGAAAAGTCCGAGTGCACCGCGGAGTTAGTCAGAGTGCGCGCCTGCTTGATCGATGAAGTTTGAAGATTCGCCGGACCCAGGTCCGCCAGCGCGTTGTTGCTCGGATAGTAGTTATAGTCGTCCCTGCGCACAAACGCGCCCACATTCAAAACCGAGTTATTGTTCACTATGCGCGTATAAGTCGGCGAAACATTGATCGTCCCAATCTTCGAACGCTGGTCCGCATTCCCCACGCTTCCAAACGCCGGCGCGGCGCTCGTCCCGCCCCCGACTACGTTCTGCACATTCTCGGCGTCAAAGGAATTCGGCGTCTGAAACCACGACCGGCTGTAGTTCACGTCAAAGTGCAGCGAATCCAATGGCGACAACGCATAATCCACGCGATCAAAGAAGTTCTGCTCGTTGCCTTTGTCGTGAATCACCTGAAACTCCGGCGGATCAAGGAACCGGCCCGAACTCGTGCCGTCCAGTTCCACAAAGTTCCCCCAGTTCTTGCCCCCGTACGCAAGGTCAATCCCCGCCGTGGCCGAGCCATACGCGCCATACGAACTGCTGACGCTCCCCGTCGGCTTGGTCACTCCCTGCCCTGAGCGCGTCGTCGCCACAATCACCAGGCTCGTCTTGCCCCCATACTCCGCCGGCGGCGCACCGCTGATCACTTCAATCGACTGAATTGAATTCGACGGAATCTGGTTGGAAAATACTTTGCTCTGCTGGTCGGTGATCGACTGCCCATCCACCGAAAACGAATTCGAGGCGTGGTCCCCAAGGCCGTGGAAAAGCCCATTCGAGTCAGCCGAAACTCCCGGCGTCGTCGCCGTCACAAGCGAACTCAGTGTCGACGACTCGCTCTCCATTGGAACCTTGATGAACTCGTCCCGGTCCACATCCGTATGGAACGTCGGATCAGTCTCCACCAGGTCGCCCTGCGCCTCCACCGTTACCGTCGAGTCTGCGGTCGCAATCGGCAGCACCAACTTCAGCGTCGCTCCTACAACCGATTCCAGACCCACTTGCTTGCGCACCGATGCGAATCCAGGGGCCGACACAGCAACTTGGTAGCCGTCAAATGTCACGTTTGGAAATTCGAACTGCCCCAGCGCATCCGATGTGACAGTCCTGTCCAAGCCGCTGCGCGGGTTGGTCAAATGAATCGTCGCGTTCGGAATCACTGCGCCAGTAGGATCGGTAACCGTCCCCCGGATTGAGCCTGCGCTCCCGCCCTGCCCAGATGCAAGCAGAGCCGCCATGAAAAAAACGAAAATAGGAAGAATACGATCAATGTGGCCGCGAGTAAACGGCATAAGAGCCTCCAAATGATGGCTGCCAAAGAATGGCGTGTTGATGCGTAAACAAGGCCGCGGTGGGAATGTCGCGGAGTCCTTTGCGCATGAGCGGCGTTGCTCGATTCCCTTTCCTGCCGCTGAATGTACGCCAACGCCCCGCCCCAATAAATAGAGCGAAGCGCAACCGCAATGCTGGCTGAAAGGAATACCGGAATCTAGCCCAGGAGGCCGTCGGGAGGAGGGCGTGTAAACAGCTTCGGATGCCAATGCCGCGTGATCGGCTGTGCCACAAAGACCGGCACTGTGGCCCGGAATTCGACCATCACCACTACCGGTGCCGCCACCGCAACCGGCGCAGCGGAATGTAAAACAATGCACAGCGGGCAATGGTCCGCGTCCGTATCCACCGCGTGGACGTGCACCACCTGAACAACCGCAAGCAGCGTCAGAAGCAGCAGACACACAAGCGTAACCAGCGGCAAAGCTCTACGCTCCGCCCCCCGATCTCCACTCGAAAATGTCGCGGATCCTCTGAACACACTTACCCCACTCTTTAAGAATACACACTGTTGGATGCAATCAAGTCGAAATGGTTACTGCGCCCGTCCCCATATCACGCCATCAATCCGGCCAACCCTTCCGTTTTGTCCTCGTCTAAACTACAGTCGGCCGCCTCATCCATTCCTCCTGGCCGCACGTAATCTAAACGTAAGTTAGACTTGGAGGCGATCGACCAATCGACAGCCGATGAACCCATTCCCTTCCACCCGCCGCTCGCTTCCACCCCTCCTGGCAATCCTGCTGGCCGCTTCCACAGCCTCGCTCACAATGCAAAACGTCGCAGCTCAAAAAACCCTTCCCCTCAAGCCAGACGTCCCCGGCGCCACCACCAACCATCGCCTCATCCTCAAAGACGGCTCCTACCAGCTTGTCCGCAAATATGAGGTCGTCGGTGATCGCGTCCGCTACATCTCCATCGAGCGCAGCGGGGAGTGGGAAGAGTTGCCCGCCAACCTCGTCGACTGGGACGCTACCAAAAAGTGGGAGCGCGACCACGACACCCAGCTCGACCAGTCTTCACCCGATCAAGCCTCACCCGCCATGCAGGAAGCCGCCGACATCGACCGCCAGGAGGCCGCCGTGCGCGATCAGGAAAAAGCGCGCCATCCCTCAGTCGCCAAAGGCCTTGAACTTCCCGACGAAGACGGCGTCTTCGCTCTCGACACCTACCAGGGCAATCCCGAACTCGTTGAAATGCTCCCCAGCGAACTCGGCGCCAACGCCAAAACCAAACACGGCCTCAGCACTCTCAACCCTCTTGCCGGACAAAAGGCCAGCCTTGAACTCGACGGCGCTCACGCCAAGGTCCATCTCCACGTCAACGACCCGTCCATCTATCTGTCCCTGGTCACTCGCGACGATGTCGAAGAAGTCACCACTCATGCCATGACCGTTAACACCGGCAACGCTAAGGAAGCGGCCGGCCGCAAGCATGGCGCCCACTCACCCAGCTCCGGCTTTGCCATCGTCCGCGTCGACGAACGCCGCGCCCTGCGCATCGTTGGCGCCATCCACATGAGCCCAACCGGCGTCGTCACCCAGGACGAAGACGTCATCCCCGCCAAGGTCGAAGTCCTCCCCGGCAGGCACTGGCTCAAAATCACTCCCGCACAGCCGCTCACCATCGGCGAATACGCGCTCATTGAAGTCATTTCCCCGTCCGACATCAACCAGTCCGTCTGGGACTTCCGCATCGACCCGCAACTGGGGGACAACCCCGGCTCCCTCGGCCCCATCTACCAGTAGAGAGGCGATGCGCCAATTGCGCTCCCATCTCCGAGGTTCCCCATGACCACCCGCGAGCCGAACGTCGATTATTGGTCTCTCACTTCTCCGCAGTTGGCCGCCCAAATCGACCATATAGCCCACGCCGACCCCATGGACTTCAACAACGCCACACGCGCCGAATCCCACCTTCTCGCCGAAGAGTGGCACGAAGCTCTCAATCTGCCTCAGGAAGCATTCGAGCAGCAGGAAGCCCGCCGCGCTAGGATAGCCGCACTGCAGCGGCGCTCCATCGAAATCCTGATCCACGCTTCAAGCGATCTGTCATCCTGAGCGACCGGAGCGGAGCGAAGGAAGTCGAAGGACCTGCATTTCATCAGCGACGACCTTCTCTTCCCCGCGTTGATTGCCCTATTGCCCCTCAGGCGACTTCGCCTTTGCAAACCGCTGCCGCCGCTTCTCCCACTCCTCTGAATTGAAAAAACGCGGCCCCACCTCAATCAGCCGCGGAATCATGTTGAACACCGCAATCCGGCTCCACGGCCGCCCGTTGCGCATCCTGAAGCCCTTCTCGTTCAGGTCGCTCACAATCGCCGAATAGCCGAAGTCCTGCACCAGCAACTCCATCATCAGCATCAGCACCTGGTGCTCTTGAGGATGAACCTCCAGCCGCCGGCAATCGTCCGACACCCGCAGCCCGTAAGGGATGTCCTCGTCAAACCCACCCTCCGGCGGCGTCTCCGAGTCGGGGAGTTCCCGCCGCCACTCAATCGAAACCATCTGCCATCCCGCCGCCGTCCGCTGCTGAATCACATCCGGGCTGAACGGCCCCGAAACCACATCCCGCACCCGCTCGAAATACGCCATCAGAACCTCCTGGGACAACCCACCAAGCATCACGCAGCAATTCACCGGCCAGAATCTGTTACCTGCTCGCGGCGGCAAGGGGCACAAACGCAAGGAGATCTGCAGGCACTCCCGGCTGGCGCCGACCGGCAAGTGTCCGTTTTCGAAATCGACTGTTCGGATGTGGACGGCCGAAGTTGCGAACTGAATCTTCCACTGCGTCTCTATTGTTCGGCGCAATTCACGAACTGGCCGCGATCAACAATCTTCCCATCCGCCGACTCCCGCAACCCTTGCTTCACGCTGGCCAGAGCTTCCGCATTCTCGTATAGCCACATTTCTGCCACCGGAACGGCCTTCACCGGATCAAGGATCAACTGGCCCAGGGAATTCCGATAGATGTTATACGCCGTAGCCCCGCCAAGAGCCTCCCCCAGCAACAACCGCTTCTTCGCGTCCGGCTTCGCAAACTCCGTAACCAGCTCAAAATCGGATTTTCTGATGATCGCAGAAGTCAACATGAAACCACACTGGCAGATTTGAGAAATAGTATCAAGAGGGATAGGCCCACCAAGACACGAGTGGATCTCCTACTGGGTGGCATCGCCTGTTCCCTACTCCCGCACGCTAATCCCCAGCGCCTTCATCTTCCGATACAAATGGCTCCGCTCCAGCCCCAGCAGCTCCGCCGCGTGGCTCACATTGTTCCGCGCCTCTTCCACCTTCTTCAAAATGTATTCCCGCTCATAAGCATCCCGCGCCTGTTGCAGCGACGAAAACTCCTCCGTTGATCGCGTGCCGGCCTTATGCGTCAGCGGCGGCAGATGCTTGCGCTCAATCCGCAGCACTCGCGGATTCAGAATCATCACCCGCTCAATCACATTCTTCAGCTCGCGCACATTGCCCGGCCAGTGATACGCCCCCAGCGTCGTCAGCGCGTCTTCACTGATCTCCATCCGCGGCCGTCCATACTGGCGTCCAAACTCCGCCAGAAACTCCTTCGCCAGCGGCGGAATATCCTGCTTTCGCTCCCGCAGCGGCGGCACCGCAAATGGCACAACATTGAGCCGATAAAACAAATCCTCGCGAAAATTTCCCTTCGCAATCTCCTCTTCCAGATCCTTGTTCGTCGCCGCAATCAGCCGCACATCCACCCGTAGGGGCTGCGTTCCGCCCACCGGCGTAAACAGTTGATCGTCCAGCGCGGACAGCACCTTGGCCTGCGTCTTCAAGCTCATGTCGCCCACTTCATCCAGAAACAGTGTTCCCCCATCCGCGCGCTCCAGCGTCCCCCGCTGCTCCACCGGCCCGCCCGGTTGCGCCCCATGACGATAACCGAACAGCTCCGCCTCAATATGCGCCTCCGGGATCGCCGCGCAATTCAGTTCCACAAACACCCGGTCGCGCCGCAGACTCTCCGCATGAATCGCCCGCGCAATCAGCTCTTTGCCTGTCCCCGACTCGCCGTAAATCAGCACTCGCCCATTGGTCGGCGCCATCAGCCGAATCTGCTGCCTAAGCGCCTTCAACGGCACACTGTCCCCAGTCAGCACCGAGCCCACACTGAACTGCCGCTTGAACTCCAGGTTCTCCGTCCGCAGCCGCCGTGCCTCCACCGCATTCTTCAGCACAATCAATGTGCGGTCCAGCGAAAGCGGCTTCTCCAGAAAGTCGTAAGCCCCCAGCTTGGTCGCCTTCACTGCCGTCTCAATGGTGCCGTGCCCGCTGATGATCACCACTTCCGGCCGCATCTCCACTGCCAACTGGTGCATCTCCGCCAGCACATCCAAACCATCCCGGTCCGGCAGCCAGATATCCAGCAGCACAACGTCGTAAGGCGCATCCTGCAGCAGCACCAGCGCCTCGGCCGCCGTCGCCGCCGTAGCCACGCCATAACCCTCTTCGCGCAGAATATCCTCAAGAGAGTTGCGAATCTCCGCCTCGTCGTCCACTACCAGAATATGATTCATGAAGGCAACACCCTCCCCGACTCAGGGACCGCCGTTTCAACCGCGTTCTCAGTCCCACCGGCCAGCACTGCTTGCGGCCCACCTGCATCAATCAGCGGCAGCCGCAGCAGAAACCGCGCTCCCTTCGGGCTATTCGACTCCGCGCGCAAACTCCCCCCGTGCTCCTGCACAATCTTCGCCGCAATCGACAAGCCCAGCCCCGTCCCCCGGCTCTTGGTCGAATAGAACGGCAGAAAAAGCCGCTCCCGTATCTCATCCGTCAGACCATGCCCGGTGTCGGAGATCGCCACCTCCACTGACCCGCCATCCTCGCTCAAACAACTGTGAACGCCCAACACCCGCAACAGGCTCCCCTGCATCGCCTCCGCGGCATTGTCAATCAGGTTGGCCAGCGCGCGCCGAATCCCTTCCGGGTCCGCCATGACTGGCGGCAACCCCGCCTCAAGATCCCAATCAACCGTGATCCCATTCAGCCGCCCCGCAAACATCGCCAGCGCCTCTTCGGCTACCCGGTTCATATCGCACTCGCGCGGTTGCGGCGCCGGAAACTGCGCCAGCGCTGAAAACTGATCCACCAGCGTCCGCAGCGTTCCCACACAGCCCAGAATCACCTCGCTGCACTTGCGTATTACCTGCAGCGAATCTGTTTGCCCCCGATCAACATGCCGGCCAATCCGCTCCGCTGAAAGCGCAATCGGCGTCAGCGGATTCTTGATCTCATGCGCCACCCGCTGCGCCACTTCCTTCCAGGCCAGTTGCCGCTGCGCCCGCAGCAACTCCGTCATATCCTCCACCACCAGAATCGTGCCCTGCTGCCCATGGACCAAATCCAGACGCGCGCTGGTCACGCCCAAATGAATGGAACGGCCCCGTGCGCGCACCTCAATCTCCGTCGATGCCGCACCCATCCGCAATCCACGCCGAATCACCCCCGCAACATCATCCAGGCTTTCCGCAGGCAAAAGCGCGTCAATGCGCTCCCCGGCAAGGCTCACATCTTCGCGCCGCCCCATCAGCCCCGCAAATGCCCGATTCGATTGCAACACCATCCCCGCGCAGTCAAGCGTCACCACGCCGCTTGGAATTGTCTCCAGAATCGTCTCCAGTTCCCGCCGCCGCTCCTCAATTGCCTGGTTGGCGGCCGTCAACTGCGCCGACGAACTCTCCGCCAGAATCCGGCTCGCTTCCAGATCGGCCGCCATGTGATTGAACGCGCGCACCAGGTCGCCCATTTCCCCGGTCGCGCCCAGCGCCACACGATGGTCGTACTTCCCGTCTGCAATCTCGTCCATTGCATCGCCTAATGCCTCAACCGGCCGCGTAATCTGCTTTGAAAGAAACAGCGCCAGCCATACACTGGAGAAAAACACAAATACCGTAACCAGCAGCAGCAGCAAGGTAAAGAAGCTCCGGATGCTTCTGCGAGTCCTGAAAAGTTGCCAGTATTCTTCTGCGCCCGCGCGAATGCGCGTCGTCGTCTGGCTCAGCCCCCTGGGCATGGGTAGCGCTGTCAGCACCACCTTCCCCGAGGTCGTGGTTGTCTTGCCCAAGGCATATTCCTGCCCCGCCACCTTGACCACCGGCTCGTCCTTACGCTGAGCCACCGTCAGCAGGCTCGCCGAAAGCGGCCCGTGCAACGCGATAACAGCCCCGCGCTCCCCTTCATCCAACCACGGCTGCAGCGTTGCCGCACTCGACTCCGGCGGGGCATCCGTGTTGGCTATCATCCGCATGTCCTTGCCGTACACAATCGCAAATCCCCCGTCAAGCGTCAGACGATGCGTCGTCAACACCCGCTGAAGCTCTTCAGAACTGCGATCGGCAGCGCCCGTGACTGCAATCGCGTCCGCCTCCCCGCGTGCGTTGCTGGTCACATATTGCGCCAGTTCCAGCACCACTCGCATCGAATCCTCGTGCAACTCTGACGTATTCGGAGAGAACCACCGGTCAATCGAGCGGTTCATCAGGTTAAAGCTGAAAAGAAACATGCAGACGGCCGGCATCAGCGCAATCAACACCGCACCCAGCACCATCCGCGTCCGCAGTCGCGCCCCCAGTGCACTGCTCGTCTGCCCCACATAGAGCTTCAGAATGTTCCTCAGCAGCAACATCAACAGCAGCAGCAGCAGCAGGAAAACCAGTACCGTGAGACCCGTAAAGATCAGCGTCTCCCCAGACGTCTCCGGATTCAAAAATCCCACATTCGAAGTGTTGAACCAGTTCAAAGCGCCCAGCAACACGAAAAACAGCACCACCCCGACCGCAAGCAGTGCAATGGACCGGCGTCGTGGATCGCCGCTGAATGGCATGCGCAGATTATAGTGCGATTGGCAAACGATTGTGGTAGGAACCGGATGCCCAATCCTTTCGCGCTCCTTGCGAAAGGGTGGGAGAGTTCATCCCCAAATGGCGCAAGAGGCGTCTGCCCCATCCCAAGTGGCGCGGGCTGTCAAACCTGCGAACACCCCAGCGGGCTCAGAATCAAATTGGTAATGTTCGTCACGATCTGGTCATAAGCGAAACGCGGGCTCGTCGAAAGCTTCTTCCAGTCCGCATCGTTGCGAAACAGCTCCCACTTGGCATCCAACTCCGCCTGGTCCGCAAAGCTCAGCATATAAGTCAGACTCGGCATTCGCGAGCCGATCAGCGCATCGCCAAAAAACACCGGGTGAAACCCCGCCCTCAAAAAGATCTCGAACTCCCCCGAGTGAAACATCTCCACCTTGCGCACGTGCTCACCGTTGCTCGGACTTTCATACGTGCGCAGTTGAAAGATACGCTTTCCCTTGCTCGCCGCCGAGACCGGAGGCGTCAGCCTCGGCCACCCCGCAAACGCCAAAAGCAGCCAGCACTCCACCCGCTCAAACGCCGGTCCGGCCGCCGTCGCATTCCAAAACGGCTCCGCTGCTGTCAGGAAAGCCGCATCGTCCGCCAGACGCAAATCCAACTCCACCAGCGCCAGCGCCGACGTGCCTGGAACCAGCAAATAGAAGACCGGCGTCTCCGGCCCAATATCCACGCGAAACGCGCCCACCGGACCAATCCCCATGCGTCCCAGCGCCGGAATCAGCGCGCCGGCAAAGTAGTCTTCAGTCAGCTTCGTCTGCGGCCCAGACTTTAGCGCATAGCGACGCACTTGGTAAAACTCGCGGCCCGCCCCAGCCTGCGCCTCAACACTCCGTGTCAATCCAAAAGCCGAAGCCGCCACCGTCCCCGCAAGAAATTCGCGCCGTTTCATAGCGCCTCCCATCGAAGCCCAATTCTACGGCAACGTGTAAAGCCAGGCACGCATCCCAAGCTAGTCCCTACTCCCTGGCTCTTAACACCACCCCCGCCGCCGTCCATTCCCGCTCCTGGCTCTCCGCCACACCCTTATGCGTCAGAGTTCCTAGCCAGGTATTCAGCCCCTCTGCCAGCCCCGCATCCTGATTCAGCGCTTCCCGCGCCCCAAGATTTGCGATTCGCATCAAATACGGAAACGTCGAGTTGGTCAGCGCCAGCGTCGATGTGTGCGGCACCGCTCCCGGCATGTTGGTCACGCAATAGTGAACCACGCCGTCCACCGTGTAGCTGGGATTGGAATGCGAAGTCGGCCGCGCCGTCTCCACGCATCCGCCCTGGTCGATGGCCACGTCCACAATCACCGCGCCCTTCTTCATCTGCGACACCATCCCCCTGGTCACAATCTTCGGCGCCGTCGCCCCCGGAATCAGCACCCCCCCAATCACCAGGTCCGCTTCCTTCGTCGCCTGCGCCACGTTGTAGCTGTTCGACGCCAGCGTATAAAGACGTCCACCAAAAATGTCGTCGAGCTCGCGAAGACGATTCATGCTCACATCCACCAGCGTCACCTTCGCTCCCATGCCCAGCGCGATCTTGGCCGCATTGGTGCCCACCACGCCGCCGCCAATGATGGTCACATTCGCCGGAGCCACGCCCGGAACGCCGCCAAGCAAAATCCCCCGCCCACCGCGCTCCTTCTCAAGATAGGTGGCCCCCACCTGCACGCTCATCCTACCCGCAACCTCGCTCATCGGCGTCAGCAGCGGCAACGTGTTCTGCCGATCGCGCACTGTCTCGTACGCAATCCCGATCACCTTTTTCTTCAGCAATTCATCGGTCAACCCCGGCAGCGGAGCCAGATGCAAATACGTAAACAGCACCAGCCCCTCGCGGAAGAAAACATACTCGCTCTCCACCGGCTCCTTCACCTTCACCACCAGGTCAGCCTTGCCCCACGCGTAGCCCGCCTCGCCAACAATCTCCGCGCCGGCATTCTGATACTCCGCATCGTCGAAGCCTGAAGCCGCGCCCGCCTGCGTTTCCACCAGCACCCTATGGCCAGCCTCGCTCAGCGCCTTCACACCCGCCGGCGTCACCGCCACCCGCGCCTCGTTGTCCTTGATCTCCTTGGGAACGCCAATAATCATCGCTGTTTCTCCTGTCTAAAGGTTTTGATGCAGATCCGTCGAAAGTGCCGGGTGCCCCATCCATTCGCAGTTTCATCGCGAATGGGTCGGTAAACAAAAGTCTCTCCCCAGCCCCGCGAACCTCACCGGTCGGCCCTGGATCCCGCCTGACAAGAATCCTAAGGCCACGCCAGCTTCCAATGTATGCAAACTTCGTGATATAACCCCACAATGAGAACAAGACGTGATAAAAACACGCCCCTCGCGCAACAATCGCGCGCGCTCAGTTTAAATGCCGCCGCGGACGATGCGCCGAACGCCGGCAAACCCGCCCTCGACGAAATCGACGAAGCCATCCTTCACCATCTCGAGAGAAACGGCCGCGCCACCAACTTCGAAGTCGGTGAAGCCGTCGGCCTCTCAGGCTCAGCCGCCTCCCGACGCATCCAGACTCTTGAAGCCATCGGAGCCATCCGCGCTTACCGCGCCCAAATCGACGACCGCCTCCTCGGCCGGCGCATGACCGTCTTCATTCGCGTCACTCTCGAACGCCAGTCTGCTCCAGTCCTCGCCGCATTCGAAGCCGCAGTTCGCAAATCCAGGGGCATCGTCAGTTGTCACCTCATGGCCGGCCAGTATGACTACATGCTCGTCGTCCGCGTCGCCGGCATCGACGACTATGGCCGCCTCCATCAGAGCGAACTCTCCCGGCTCCCCGGCGTCACCCGCCTCGAAACCAGCTTCGCCCTCCGCGACGTACTGGAAGCAAATACCCACCAGACTTCGCCCGCAAGTTACCGCCGAACCCCAAAGTGATTCAACTCTCATTACTAATTGCTCGTGCAAATACTTCTTTAGAACCATTGTCCCTAGCACGAAAGAATGGTCCAATCACTAGGAATGAGTACAACGTAATCCAGGAACTACACCCAAGGAGTGCAGTCTGATGCCAGATGCTTCCCAGCCAAATCCCGGCCCAAAAAACACCGCTGGATACCGCCCCCTAGTCCCGATTGATTTCTCCAGGGGCATGGGTACCTCTGCGTTCGCCTACGCAGCCGCTGCCGCGGGCCTTGGTCTGGCTGTCGGAGTGGTCATTGCGTTCACTGCCGGCCACGCGCGTGCCGCCGCAGCGCCCAGAGTGTCTGACGCGCTGCTGACCCATTCCTCGATATTCAGTCCACTCCCTGCGGTTTACGCCGCGTCCAGTCCATCGCTGCTCAGCAAGGTCGACCCCGCCGGGTCAGCCGGCTTGGGTAACAAGCCTGCCGCCGGGGCTCTGCTGATGCCGGTCGCCGCCAAAACCACCGCTGGCAAGCCGTTCGAACACCACAAGCATCATTCTGGCCACAAGGCATGGACAAAGTTGAAGTTTCTCGGCAAGCTCACCCGCAAAGCCAGGCGCAAGCCCTACGTCTCTGAAACCACCGTCGCCGCTCCCGACCAAACCGCTCTCGACAGGGCGAACGCCGCGGCCGCCAGCGGGCCGTTCTTTCTCGGCATCGAAGGCGACGTAACCATTGCCGGCTACGAGCCCAACTCCGGAACCATACAAACATACGAGGGTTCAACCTATATCCTTGCCAAGAACGCCCCAGGAACCGGCTCCATCAACTGGCAGAACTACCCCTTCAACGTCCACTATCGCTGCGACGAAATCGGCGACTGCACCCTCATCCGCGGACACTCCACCGCCACCGCCAAGCTAACGCGCTAAGCAGTTTCGGGCAGCCAGCTTCAGCGGTCGACCGGAATGAGAATCGGGCTTTGGTATTGAAAACGCCTCGGGATAACCCCGAGGTGTTTTCTTGTCTGGAGTAAATTATCGGCCAGGAACGAGTGCCTTCTGGGTCCGTCAATTCCGTGCCACGCCTCAACCCGCCAACCGATGGAGTGAATCGTTACTCTCTCCCGGCCTGTCGCACCGCGACTAAAAGGGGATGTGTAATGACCTGTTGGAGTCAGTTACAAACAACTTAGTTCGTCGTAGATTTGTTCTTGCATCGAGTTCGGCTCATGAACAGATCAGGCCAAATCCAGGGTTGAATTTGCGCATAGCTGGGAAAGGGAAGCTCAGAATGGCATATCAAAACCAGCAAGATTCCGCAGTCGTGAATGCGGCCGCCGATTGGAAGGATTGCGAGGGCGCGAACGTTTGTACGATCCAAGCGTTCCCGGTCGGCCGGCTAGCTCACCCGGTAAGCTTATTGAAAGCCGAGGAAGCCCCACTTCCCGCCGCGAACCGGATGTTTGCTTATGCCGCAATTGCCGCGACAGTTGGGATTGTGTTCGGACTCACGATTGCTTCCCTTGCCGGACCCTCGATCCCCAAAAACAAACTCTCAGCCTCAGGTTTGGCTATCTCCAGTACGACCGTACTGGCTGCTGAAATCAAACCGCGGTCGCCAGTCGAAACGGAAACAAACTTGCCCACTGTCGAATTGCCACCGGTTCAAACGCCTACAAGCATTCAATCCAGTCCATCACGCCCCAGTCCATTACGCCATAAGATGGCAAAAAAGAAAGTCCCGGATGTTCCGGGAACATTCGCGATTGAAGGCGATGACGAGTTGGTTGGATTTGACCAGTCCAATGGCATCATCCAAACCAACGCCAGGAAAACTTTCCTGGTCGCCGTGGCAAGCATTGGCGGCAATTCCTCCGCATGGCAGCAGTGGCCCGCGAATATTCACTACAAGTGCGACCTGAATGCCTCCTGCATGCTGACCCGCCGAGGCGCAACAGTGCTGCATGCACAGCTGAAAAAGTAAGTCGGGTCCGTCAAACAGAAGTGCTCATTTTGCGACGGTTGCTGCGAGAAGTGCCAAGTTCATGATGATCTCCGCGCAATTCCAGAGAACCTCTGATCAAGGCGACGTTTTCAAAGGGCGCGACTTCAGCCGTGCCGATGAAACCAATCTAATGAACGTTGGGCTTTAGCCTCGGAGGAAATGCCGAAGGCTTATTCAGAGCTTCCCTAGACAAGAACAGCTCGAAGTTTTCCTACCCTTACATCTCCATTGACCCTCACTCTGCGTTATCAATCTGCGCCCTCTGCAACTTATCCGAGTAATCCACATACACCGCCTTCCAAGTCGTGTAGAAGTCGATCGACCCCAGCCCTTCCCGATGCCCATTCCCCGTCTGCTTCACGCCGCCAAATGGCAAATGAACCTCGGCCCCAATCGTCGGCGCGTTGATGTAAGTAATCCCCGCCTCCAAATCCCGCATCGCCGTAAACGCCCGGTTCACGTCCTTCGTATACAGCGCCGTCGACAGCCCGTAATCAATCGAGTTCGCAATCTCGATCGCTTCCTCAAACGTCTCAAACTCAATCAAGCTCACCACCGGCCCAAAAACCTCTTCGCGCGCAATCCGCATTTCAGCAGTTACTCCGCCCAGCACCGTCGGCGCAAAAAACGTCCCGTTGGCATAACTTCCTTCCGTCAAAGCCTGCCCGCCAGTTAGTAACTTCGCGCCCTCGTTCAGTGCAATCGCAACGTACTTCCTCGAAGTTTCTATCTGACTTTCATTCACCTGAGGACCAACCTCAATCGACTCATCCAGCCCATTACCCACCTTCAGCTTCTTTGCCCGCTTCACAAATTCGGCCGTAAACTTTTTTGCGATCCCCTTTTGCAGCAGAATCCGGCTGGTCGCCGTGCATCGTTGCCCGGTCGTCCCAAACGCCCCCCAAAGCCCACCCTCCAGCGCCAGTTCCAGGTTCGCATCGTCCATCACAATCTGTGCATTCTTCCCGCCCATCTCCAATGACACCGGCTTGAACGTAGCCGCCGCCCGCTGCGCCACCAGCGACCCCACTTCGCTCGACCCCGTAAAGCTGATCGCCCGCACATCGCGGTGCTCCACCAGCGGCGCGCCCGCTTCCGGGCCAAATCCGCTCACAATGTTCACCACCCCCGCCGGCAGTCCCGCATCCATCAGCGTCTGCACCAGGTTGTAAGTCGACAGCGGAGTATCCTCCGCCGGCTTGATCACGCAGGTGTTCCCTGAAACCAGCGCCGGAAACAGCTTCCAGCTCGGAATCGCCATGGGAAAATTCCACGGCGCAATCATCCCGATCACACCCACCGGCATCCGCACGCTCATGGCAAACTTGTTCTGCAACTCGCTGGGCGTGGTAATCCCAAACAGCCGCCGCCCCTCTCCCGCCACGTAATAGGCCTCGTCAATGGCTTCCTGCACATCGCCGCGCGTCTCCGCCAGCACCTTGCCCATCTCACGCGTCATCTCGCGCGCATACTGCTCCTTGCGCTGCTGCAGCAATTGCCCGGCGCGCATCAGAATCTCCGCCCGCTTCGGCGCAGGAACCAGCCGCCAACTTGCAAACGCCTTCTTCGCCGCAGCCACCGCCAACGCCACATCTTCCGCGCCAGAAGCCGGAAACTCGCCAACCACGTCAGTGTGGTCCGCAGGATTCAGATTCAGAACGGTCTTGCCGCTCGTCGCAGGCAGCCACTCGCCACCAATCAGGTTGCGGTACATAGGATGCGTCATAAGAAATCCTCAACAGAGAGATAAACCGGGAATGGAATCACCCAGGTAATTCCAAACTGGGAAACAACTGAGTTTACCGCACTCAGACTGCGATCTGTTGCGCACCAGCCCCAGTGAGCATTGGCTAAACCTGCCACTTCTCCCAATGGCCTGCCTGAAAGCCATGTTTTTCCTCATAAAACCGGCAGAATCACGCCGATTTTGAGGGCTTTTTCGTGCTTATACTTTCCAGCATTGATCATGTATCGAAATGATTATAAATAACTTACCCTTGGATTCTGCGCCGACGCCTACTTCTTTCCAACGGAGGGCTGGGGTGCTCGATGGATTGTCTGGAACTCTGGGTCCGCACAACAATGAGCCGCCGTCTACCCCAAATTGGTATTGAACTCTCCTTTGGCGAATTGTTCTGCAAATCGGGATGGGAAAACACAAGTACACGCTCCGCTGTGAATTCGCACAGAGCAATGGCTGCTGTGTTGTGTACGTTTCACGCGAATCTCCGCGGCTCCAAAACCCCTCGCGCTTCCGCTGGCCGTACAATACAGTTTGAGGTAGATTCAATTTTCCAATGTCATTGAACGGTTATCCATCCCGCTCCTCGCGGTCGCACGGCCTGCGTTCGCTCTTCAGCATGTTTTCCAGCGACCTGGCCATTGATCTCGGCACTGCCAACACCCTGGTCTTCGCGGCCGGCAAGGGCATTGTTGTCAACGAGCCCTCCATTGTGGCCATCAACAAGAACACCGGTGAGGTGGAAGCCGTAGGCAAAGAGGCCAAGGAGATGCTGGGCCGCACGCCCGGCAACATCGTGGCCATCAAGCCCATGAAAGACGGCGTCATCGCCGACTTCAAAGTCACCGAAAAAATGCTCAACTACTTCATTCAGAAGGCCCACAACCGCAAGATGCTGGTCCATCCCCGCATCGTCATCGGCGTCCCTTCCGAAATCACCCAGGTGGAAAAACGGGCCGTCGAAGACTCCGCCTACCGCGCCAAAGCCAGCGAGGTTTACCTCGTCGAGCAGGCCATGGTCGCGGCCATCGGCGCCGGGTTGCCAATCCAGGAGCCGGGCGGCAACATGGTCGTCGATATCGGCGGCGGCACCACCGACATCGCCGTCATCTCCCTCTCCGGCATCGTCTACTCCCGTTCCGTCCGCATGGCCGGAAACCAGATGGACGAGGCGATCACCAACTACCTCAAGCGCAAGTACAACCTGCTCATCGGCGAGCGCACCGCTGAGCACATCAAGATCGAGATCGGCTCAGCCTATCCGCTGGACAAGCCCCTCACCATGGAGATCAAGGGCCGCAACCTCATTGAAGGCGTGCCCAAGACCATCACCATTGAGGATAGCGAGATTCGCGAGGCGCTCGGCGAGTGCATTGCGGTCATCATGAACGCCATTCGCGTCGCCCTGGAACGCACCCCTCCAGAGCTTTCGGCCGACATCAGCGATCGCGGTATTGTGCTCACCGGCGGCGGCGCGCTCATCAAGAACCTCGACAAGCGCATCCGTGAGGAAACCGGGCTCCCCGTATCCGTGGCCGACGATCCACTAGCCTCGGTCGTGCTCGGCACCGGCAAGATGCTTTCCGATTTCCGCCTCCTGCGCAAAATCAAAATCGACTAACGAAGTGCGAGGGACTATGGGACTAGGGACTAAGCTCCCGGCCAGCTGGCATTTCCCTAGTCCCTCTGTCCCCCGTCCCCTAGTCCCTTAGTCTCTAGTCCCTTAGTCCCTGGCTTTTATGGAATCCGTCTTCGTCCGCTATCGAAATATTCTGGTGCTGCTGGCTATCCTGCTTGCGCAGATCATCGGCCTCGCGGTGCAGGTGCGGCGCACCGGCGGGGGGCACAACTCGATCGATACCGGCGATGGGGCAGGAGTTCGCCTCATCCGCCTGTGGGCCAATGCGGTCGTCTCACCGCCTGAAGAACTCATTCACTCCTCCAAACTCGGCGTCGAACACCTCTGGCAGAACTACATCGATCTGCACAATGTCCGCCAGCAGAATCAGGACTTGCAGAAAACCATCGACCGCCTCCGCCTCGAGCAGGCCGCGCTGCTTCAAGACGCCCAGCAGGGCCAGCGTCTGCAGGCGCTCAACGGCTTCCAGGAAAAATATATCTACAAGACGGTTGCCGCACAGGCCATCGGTTCAAGCGGCAGCGACCAGTCCCGCGTCTTCTACATAGACAAGGGATCGGCCGACGGGCTGCAACGCGACAACGCGGTCATCACTGCGGACGGCATTGTCGGCAAAGTGCGTGATGTCTTTCCGCACACCGCACAGGTGCTTGCCATCAACGACCAGACCAGCGGCGCCGGCGTAATCCTTGAAAACACCCGCACCCGCGGAATTCTGCGAGGAAACGCTGCCGGCCTGCTCGAAGTCGTTGACATCCTGGCTGACAAGCGCATCCAGAAGGGCGACAAAGTGCTCACCGCCGGCGGCGACCAGGTCTTCCCCCGCGGCCTCCCCGTCGGCGTGGTTGACAAAATAGTTCCCGA